>Ga0187777_10000318_pt1 | contig 35607 bp, 38 predicted proteins | sample 1015_Q2_SP5_10_M_FD_132416 | JGI IMG/M metagenome (GOLD analysis project Ga0187777, IMG submission 132416) | Tropical peat soil microbial communities from peatlands in Department of Meta, Colombia - 1015_Q2_SP5_10_MG | ecosystem: Environmental > Terrestrial > Soil > Wetlands > Peat | place... | reverse complement strand
GATGGACGAACCTCTAGTGTGCCAGTTGTCCCGCCAGGGGCAGTGCTGGGTAGCTATGTTCGGTCGGGATAACCGCTGAAAGCATCTAAGCGGGAAACCCACCTCAAGACTAGATCTCCCGGGTAGCAATACCCCTAAAGACCCCCGGTAGACTACCGGGTTGATAGGCTGGGCGTGTAAAGATGGTAACATCCTGAGCTAACCAGTACTAATAGGTCGTGAGGCTTAACCACTATATTTTCTGCTTCTGACAGATTCGGCTTTTTGAAGTACACCTTGCGCATTCAGTTCCTCTGTTACAGGCCGGTCTAAACGGTTCATACCGTTTAGGCGGCGTGAACCGTCATAACGTTTCTCGGTGGCTATACCGGAGGGGTCACACCCGTTCCCATCCCGAACACGGAAGTAAAGTCCTCCAGGGCCGATGATACTATGACCGAGAGGTCATGGGAAAGTAGGACGTCGCCGGGATATTATTCGAGCCCGTCATCCAAAAGATGACGGGCTTTTTTGTTGTATCCTTTGCCGGCAGAGCGACGAGCGCGGGGCAGCCGATGCGCGCTCACGTTTTAATTAATCTTGCTTCTTGAGCTTTCTCTGTGTATCATTGTCTCACCATCATTGATCGATTCCGTCTCGATCGGGAATGGCAGGGCCATGGCAGAGGATAAAACCGATACCACCGTAACGACGAACCGCAAGGCATATCACGATTACTTTATAGAAGAGACCTTTGAAGCTGGAATAGCGCTCCAGGGAACAGAGGTCAAGTCCCTGCGCCTCGGTCTCGCCAACCTGACCGACAGCTACGCCATCGTCAAGAACAGCGAGGTGTTCCTGTTCAACGCCAATATCAGCCCTTATCCCTATGGCAACATCATGAACCATGAACCGGTCCGCACGCGCAAGCTCCTTCTGCACCGTGAGGAGATCCGCAAGCTCATCGGCAAGATCACGCAGAAAGGCTACACTCTCATTCCGCTCAAGATCTACTTTGTGCGCGGTAAGGCCAAGGTAATGATCGGATTGGCCAAGGGCAAGAAGGCCTTCGACAAGCGGGAGACCATCAAGGAAAAGGAATCGAAGCGGGAAGTGGAAAGAGCGGTAAAGGAGAGGCACCGGTAAACCCTCGGCAGCGGTCATTCAATTTTTCTGCTACACTTAGACATATCAAGGCAGCATTCTCTCTGTTTCCTCAATCTGGGCATCTGTAGAACGTGTTTCTTAAAGTGGCTCATCGTCTCCATCGAAGGAGGTCGCCATGAAAAAGCTGCTTGTAGTCGGTATATGCATTACGGTGGCAGCGCTGCTGGTTCCCGGACCGGCAGGGGCTGCGCCGAAGATCAAAGGTGAGACCGTCGAATACACCGCGGACGGAGTGACATTAAAAGGATACCTGGCCTATGACGAGCATGTGAAGGGCAAGCGGCCGGGAGTGCTCGTGGTCCACGAATGGTGGGGATTAAATGATTACGCGCGCAAACGCGCGCGGATGCTGGCCGAGCTCGGGTATACGGCGCTCGCAGTCGACATGTATGGAAACGGGAAGACGGCGACGCACCCCGACGACGCGGGGAAGTTCTCCTCGGAAACCATGAAGAACTTCGACGCGGCCAAAGCGAGGTTCCTTGCTGCAGAGGATTTCTTGAAGAAGCAGCCAACCGTTGATCCCGAGCGAATCGCTGCCATCGGCTACTGCTTCGGCGGCGGGGTCGTTCTCAACATGGCCCGCCAGGGAGATGATTTGAAGGGGGTGGCCAGTTTCCACGGCAGCCTGATGGCGGTCAGGCCAGCCGGGCCGGGCGAGATCAAGGCGAAGATCCGCGTGTACACAGGCGCGGACGATAAATTCGTTCCCGCCGAGGCCATAGAAGGCTTCAAGAAGGAAATGACGGACGCAAACGCGGACGTCAAGATCGTCAGCTATCCCGGCGCAGTTCACAGCTTCACCAACCCCGACGCGACAGCGCTCGGCAAAAAGTTCAATCTGCCGCTTGCATACAACGCCACAGCGGACAAAGAGTCGTGGGAGGATATGAAGAAGTTTCTATCCGACATCTTCAAGAAGTAGGTTTGACTGCCGGGGCGCAGGGAACAGTGCTGGTCCTGCGCCCCTTGCGCAGGGTCGAGACCGGGACATCCGACCACCACTTTTCATGACCGCAGAGCATATCCAAAAACACATTCGGCGATTCGCCAATCGTAAGAAAGCTAAAATTTTCAGGGGCTTTTTCAAGACCGGACCGGGAGAGTAGGGGGAGGGAGACACCTTTCTCGGAATCCAGGCCCCGACGATAATGCAGATTGAGAAGAAGTTTCGTGGCACACCTCTCGGCGAGATCAGGTCGGTGAAAATAATTAATATCTTCTGAGAGCTCATATGCAAATGAGAGTAAAACGATGTCCCTGGCCATCCGATGACCCTCTCATGATTTCCTATCATGACAAGGAATGGGGTGTTCCGCTACATGATGACCAAAAACTTTACGAATTCATCGTCCTCGAGGGTGCTCAGGCAGGGCTTTCATGGTCGACGGTGCTCCGAAAGCGCGATAACTTTCGCAAGGCCTTTCAGGGATTCGAGCCAAAGAATGTTGCGCGGTATGGTGAAAAGGATGTGCGGCGTCTCCTCAAGAATGAGGGAATCATTCGCAATCGATTAAAGATCGAGTCGGCAATCACGAACGCAAAAATATTCCTCGAGATTCAGAATGAGTTTGGGTCTTTCGATGCCTACATATGGCAATTCGTCGGAGGTAAGCCTATGCAACACCGCCTCCGGCACCTTTCTGGGATTCCAGCAAGGTCCAAAGAATCCGACTCCATGAGTAAAGACCTCAGAAAGCGAGGGTTCAAGTTCGTAGGCTCGACCATTTGTTATGCTTTCATGCAGGCGGTAGGCATGGTGAACGATCACCTGATAGATTGCTTCAGATACCGTGAGGTACAGTGAAGTTCGCGTAGATAATAAAAAACATACAGCCGAAACTCATAATCTGTCGCGAGTACGTGAACAGGATGCAAGACTGCATTTTCTTACTATATACTAAAATCCTTTCCGTTAGAACGGCATTCAGCTCTCCATCGAGAGGTTAGAGGGGATGCTGCGCGAAATCGGGAAGCGTTCCCTTCACGCTGAAGAGAAGTTCCTGAAACTGCATTACAGAAAAATGCCGCGGACCATCCTGCGGTACGCGATCGAACGGTTTTCGGAAGGCAAACGGCAGCGCTACCTGAACGGCTCCATGTAACGCGATACGGATATGATCATCTCCCTCATTGCAGCCATGACGGAAAACCATGTCATCGGGCGGGACAACAAAATGCCTTGGAACCTTCCCTCCGACCGGAAGCGGTTCCATGAAATTACGAGGGGACATTATGTCATTATGGGGCGGAAGACGTTTGAGAGCATCGGCCATCCTCTGCCTGACAGAAAAAATATCGTTCTTACCAGACAGAGAAACTATACGGCCGCAGGCTGCATTATCGCCCACGATCTGGGCTCCGCGTTCGCCGCGTGCGGGGACGCCGCGGACGAGGTTTTTGTCTGCGGCGGCGGAGAGGTCTTCCAAGAGACCATAGCCCTGGCCGACAGGATCTATCTAACCATTGTTCACGCCGCCGTGGACGGAGACACCAGGTTCCCGGACATCCCCTCTGATTTCAAGGAGGTAGAACGGAAGGAAGTCCTCGAATCAATTCCCTACGCTGCTGTCTTGTTTGAGCGGAAAGACAGGCGTCATCGTGGGTTGTAGGTACCCAGATATCATTGACGGAGTTGCAAATGAAAATATCTTATGATAATCTGTCCGTTAGAGGCTATTCATGCTGCACGATGCGGCGGGGAGGCTGTCATGGGAGACACTGAAAAAGTGGTGGCGAGATACAGCAACGGTCAAATCCTGAAAGGCTATGTCAAAGATTTCGTGGTCGGCTCCGAGACCGTGACGGTAGAGGACCTGGAAACGCATAGTGAGCGCAATATCTCGATCGACGAGCTTAAAGCTCTCTTTTTTGTAAAGTCATTCACGGGTCGAGGCGAGTATGTTGAGAAAAAGGCCTTCGGCATCAGGAAAAACCCGGGCCGCAAGGTGTTCGTGAAGTTTAAGGATAATGAAACACTCGTCGGCTACATTGACGGCGAAATCCCCTGGGAAAAGGGCTTTTCACTTGCAAAAGAGGGCAATAAGGCCAAGGGTTTTTTCATGGTCCCGGTCGACAGCGACAGCAACAATATCAAAGTGTTCGTCGTGGGATCATCGATTCAGGATGTGACAATAATGGTGGTATGAGTTCCCGGTGGGGTGCTCGTCCGCGTACAGCGTGATCATATCAAAATGAATATGCACGCGGGTCGCCCCGCATGCTCGACTGGATCAACGTAATGGTCGCGAGAGGACACAACGCGCACGAAATGTTTTAACGGTAACTGCCGGTCTTCTGCTATAAGGGTCTTGACAGAAAAAGTGGTTTTTGGTAGTGTTTATACGTTTCATCGGTTCTGCAGCGTGTACTGCGGTGCCGTATGACGCCTCAAGGCAGCTCATGCCTTGGGATTTTGCAGCAAAGGAGGGGAGCTGTTTGGCTAAGGGTAAAGTGAAATGGTTCAATGATGCCAAAGGATATGGCTTCATTGCCCAGGATAATGGCGAAGATGTGTTCGTGCATTTTTCGGCCATTCAAGACGAAGGATTCAAGTCCCTGAAAGTGAATCAGGAAGTTGAATTCGAAGTTACCAGTGGACCTAAAGGTCCGCAGGCGACCAACGTTGTAAAATTATAAGATATTGAGAAATACCTCACTAATATAACTCATCCGAGCCCCGGCTGCTTTTAAGCAGCCGGGGCTTTTTTACTTTCCGGGTCTGCAAAGCAGAAACATTTTCTCCCCGGGTTGCCTAGCCCGGCTGCCATTGATTAGTTGCCGCCTATTTGCCAATATTCCTGACCGTGTCGGTTGCCTTTAGTTGCGGCGCCGGTTGCGCTGGAGCTCCTTGTTCCGGCATCGGCTGTTGCCCCGTCGGTGCACCCGGTTGGCTGGGCTGTGGTGAATCGGGTGTCTGCTTCGGAGATGCATCGGATGTCGGGGGCTGACGGGTCTCGATGTTTTTTGGTTCTGTTCCTGGCGGTAAGGGTTCCTCAGGCTTGTATTTAGTAGGAGTGAAGTTCGGGTCTATCTCGTAGGCCTGCGCGAAATTCTCCATGGCTTTCTTCATGCTCCCTCCGTCGCCTTTCCTTCCCTTCATGTAGTATGCATATCCAAGATAGTAGAACGATTCGGCTTCGGGATAGATGGAGGCTGACTGCTCCAATTCGTCAATGGCTGCATCATACTGTTTGGCCTTGAGGTGTGCGATGCCCTTCTCCAGATGTTCTGCTGCGGTTTTGGTGTCAAAGAGTTCGTCCGCCGCGTAACTCACTATCTGTATTGCCGTGATAATGGCCGTTACGAGCAGTATCATGATAAACGCTTTCCGCATCGTGTTCTCCTTAAGTGATATCCTTTTTCTTACCATATCACAGGGCTGCAATTGATGTCAACAAGACTGTCGCTATCCCGGAGCGAATTGGATAAAATTTTCGAACGCGAAATGCAGGTAATTCTGGAGGAAATGTCGTATTTATCGCCGTTGCCGCTTTTTCATTCGACGAATTTTCCCGCAGGTTCCAACCTCTATGGTCCTGGACCATTGGTAACTCCTTGATAACCAAGACGTTAAGTTTTTGGCATCCATCTTTATCAATGTGGAACCGTGGACAGTGGACACAGTCGTCCCCCTGACCCTCCCCAAACCCGGCGGGATTACCCCTTGCGGGGTTACAAGAATATCGGACCGGAGGAACTGATCGAAAGGATGACATCGGGAGAAGAATTCTTTCTCCTTGATATGCGCACACCGGCGGAGTATGCGGCGCAGGCGATCGAAGGCGCACATCTGATCCCGCTCCATTATTTTTGGCTTGACAGGTTTCTGGCTCCTCTGTATTATACTTAACGCTTTCGGTGAAGGGGAGCGGTTCAAGCATTAGCACTATACCATAATTAATTTATTGTCAGAAAGGAGCTTATCCAATGCCGTTTTACGAATATATCTGCGAGGCATGCGGCAAGGACTTCGTTTTGCTGCAGTCCATGACCGCCAAGGCGGAAGATACTGCCTGCCCGTACTGCGCTGAGAAGAAGGCCAAAAAAATGGTGTCCCGGTTCTCTTCATCTGGGTCGGGAGAACATGCAAGCTGTGGGTCCGGGGGTTATTCCTGGGGCGGCGGCTGAGGTGCCTAGCCCGTCCGCCGTGTGCGGATCTGGACATCGAATGGCCTGAGAGTCGGCATCCCGCACGATTCTCAGGCTTTTTTGTGCAACACGAAATTAGATCTCACCAAGAAGCATGAACTCATGGATCATTTTCAGAATTCAATGTTCGCGCCTTTTGAATTGTAGCCGTTCAACTACTCAGAAAATCGAGTTTTTGGTTTGCCGTTATGGCCAACGTTTCCCTCCGGACATTTCTTCATCCACGGTACTGGTATGCATGGCCGGCCCTGGCACTCGTACGAATCGCGAGCTGGCTGCCGAGCCGTATCCTCTGGATTCTGGGCTTCGCCCTGGGCTCATTTTTTTCCTGGTTCCGGTCTCCGGCTCGCCGTGTCGCCGAAAGGAATATCGAACTGTGCTTCCCGGAGATGGGGCCACAGGAGCGGCGGAAGCTCATGAAGAGGCATTTTCGCCTAAGCGGGTTTGCCGCGCTTAGCCTCGGGGTCGCGTGGTGGGCGCCGAAGTGGAGGATCAGACGATTCATCAAGCTGCGCGACATGCGCTTCTTGGATGATGTCCGGTCGAGAGGGGGGAATGCGATCCTCCTTGTCCCGCATTTTCTCGGGTTGGACATCGGGGCCATGCGCCTCGGAGTGGACGGGAACTATGTAAGCATGTACCGGCGGTCCAGAAACGACTTTCTCGAGTACCTCTTTCAGCGCCGTTCACGGTTCGGGGACACGGTGGTCGAACGGGCGAGCAGCCTGAAAACGCTCATCCGCGTCATCCGTCAGGGAGTGCCGTTCTATTATCTTCCGGACCAGGACCTGGGCGAGCGCGCGAGCGTGTTCGTGCCCTTCTTCGGCATCCCCGCCGCGACCGTCACTGCGCTTAGTCGCATCGCAAAGAGCACGGATGCAACAGTCGTCCCCTGCATCATGCGCATCCTGCCGGCTGGGCGCGGCTATGAAGCCCGTTTTTACCCTCCTCTTGAAAACTTCCCCAGCGATGATCCCGTAGCCGATGCCAGGCGAATGAACCAGGAGATAGAGAAGTGGGTCCGCGAGATGCCCGAACAGTACCTGTGGTCTTACCGCCGTTTCAAGACCCGTCCGGACAACGAGCCGTCGTTATATTAAGAAGAAAAACCACAGGACGCACGTATGCCTGAAGAAAGGCGAAAACACGTAAACGCCCTGAATTCCTGCAGTACGGACCGCACCTCGAATGAAGGCGGAGCACGTAAGGGATTCTTAAGCCTTGTTGTATTAAATCTTGTATCCGACATCTTGAATCAGGTATCATAACGCATCATGACCACATGGCGTTATATTGATGACGGCCCCAATATCGGCGTGTACAACATGGCCATTGACGAGGAATTGCTTGCGCGAGCGCAGGCGGGAGAAGCAATGCCCGTGCTTCGGTTTTACGGGTGGCGTCCGCCTGCGGTATCGCTCGGCAGGTTTCAGAAGACCGAGGTCGCGGTAAATAAAGAGGTCTGCAAGGAACGGGGAATCGACATAGTGCGGCGGATCACCGGCGGCCGCGCCGTTCTCCACGACTGCGAACTTACCTATAGCATCATCTCGCGTACGGACGACCCGCTTTTCCCTCATGACGTCCACGGTACCTACAAGGTCATCGCCGCAGGCCTTCTCGCCGGCTTCAAGAATCTCGGCATCCATGCCGAGACGGTCTCCCGTTCGAGCCGTTTTGCGGCGCTGGTTAAGAAGGACATGAGAAACCCTTCCTGTTTTTCTTCCCCGGCGTGGTATGAGATCATCGTGAACGGCAAAAAGATCGTCGGCAGCGCGCAGCGCAGAGTCACAGGGGCATTTCTCCAGCACGGTTCGATCCTCATGAAATACGATCCGGACCTCGAAGGCGTGGTCATCCCGGGCGGCGGTGCGGCGGAAGCCGTCACGTGCATCGTTCAGGAGCTCCGAAGAGATGTCACCTTTGAAGAAGTGAAGCAGGCGTTCAAACAGGGCTTTGCAGAGGCACTCGGGATAGCGTTCGCATGAATGTCATGATGGTGTTACAGGAAAGCCCATCTCAGTTCTTTCGCCGCGAATACGGCTGTTTCACACTGAAGTTTTGTCCCGCCCAACGATCACTTCGTCCGGATAATGCGGTGCAGCGAAGTTTTTAGGCATGGTTCCTGAGCATGAGCTCGACTGGGTTCAGGTTCACGTAGCACTGATTCTTGAGATAATCCACGTCATACTTCCAGACATAGTGGCGGATGAGGGTGAGGGGAACGGCAAGCGGCACACGTCCGTCATGGTAGTCCCCGATGATCTTCCGCAATTCCTGCCTCTCGCCAGGTGAGAGCAGGTCCTTGAAATAACCGGCTATGTGCTGAAGCACGTTGGTGTTCTTCTTCACCGTAGCAACGAGCCCAAGCCCTTCCATCAGCGTACGGATGTATTTCGATTGAAGCGCGTCACGCTTGCATCGCCTTGTGTCGGCCACCATCTTTCCGAGTATAGTGTAATGCATTGGACTGTGCGCGAGAATGAACATTTTGTTCGAGGCGTGGAACGAGGCCAAGCCGCCCGATGAGCCGTCACCGTGCAGATATTCCAGCCACCGCTTGAATACGAAAACCCGCTCGATGAAATTTTCGCGAATAGCCGGATTGTACAGGCTCCCCTCTTCCGCCACGGGAAGGGCGGGGAAGCGTTCGACGAACATTTTCGCGTAGATTCCCGGTCCGGTGCCGAGGAGCGTGCCGAGGGGCGAGTACATCATTACGCCGCTCAAGCCGCAGCTGGGTGATCTGGCCTTGAACACGTGACCGCAGAGTCCTGCCCGATCCGGGTCAGACATAGCCCTCTTCAACCAGCGGAGCAAGCTGTTTGTGTGGTCAATCCTTGAATCGATGGTCACGAGCCGCGGAGATCCGGGATCGCCTATGAGGTGCATGGCCTCGCGCGGCACAGAAAGTCCGCTTTCCACCTCGGGGCAGACCGGCATCCATTCCACGTACCTGCCGAAAGTGTCCTTCAGGAAGGGGTCAAGCTTGTGTCCACCGTCGTAACGCACCTTTTCGCCGAGAAGGCAGGAGCTGATGCCGATTTTAATTTTTTCACGCATGCCTGATTCAGAGGGTATCACAGGAACACCATGAATGCAATGCATTCCCTGAGGCTGTGTTGACTAAAGAATGAAAGGTCTATATAATCGAAATAGCTCGAACATTAGAGCATCCGCAGCCCTTAATGCAAACGCAGACACGCTGCCCGGGGAGAGCAATGATGAAGGCGGTCGTCTTCAGCAAGTACGGAGGCAACGAAGTGGTCGAGGTCAAGGACGTGCTGACGCCCATTTGCGGACCCGAGGACGTGCTGATCAAGGTGCACGGCGCTGGCGTCAATCCCGTCGACTGGAAGGTCCGCTCCGGTCACCTCAAGATCATAACGGGAAGCGCGTTCCCGAAGATACTCGGGAACGAATGCGCGGGCGAGATCGCAGAGACGGGCAAACAGGTAAAAAAATTCAAACGGGGAGACGCCGTGATCGGGTGGCCGAGCGTCAGGAGGCTCGGTGCCTTCGCGGAATATGGCTGCGTGAGCGAGAGAGCGATATTCCCGAAGTCGAAGAGTATCAGCTTCGAAGAGTCGGCATGCATCCCGATCGCGGGGCTGACCGCGCTCCAGGCCCTCAGGGACAGGGGGCGGATCGCGTCAGGCAAGAGGGTTCTGATCAACGGCGCCTCAGGCGGTGTAGGGCATTTTGCCGTCCAGATCGCCAAGATATTCGGTGTCGAAGTCACGGGAGTCTGCAGCGGAGCCAATGCTGAATTCGTAACGGGCCTCGGCGCCGACAGGGTGATTGACTATTCCACACAAGATTTTACAAGCGGGAGCGAGCGATTTGACATCATCTTCGATGCGGTGGCGAAAAGTGCCTTTGGAGCTTGCAAGAAGGCCCTTGCCCCGAACGGCGTATACATCAGCACACTGCCTTCCGCAGCAATCATGCTGAGCCAGTATGTAACCGGATTTTTCACCGGCAGCAGGGCCCTCACCATCATGGTCAAGGCCAATGAAGCTGATCTGCAGTGGATGGCAGATCATGTCGCTGCAGGCAGGATCAGGGTCGTCATCGACAAGGCCTATCCGCTCGCTCAGGCCAAAGAAGCCCTTGCACACAGTGAGAGCGGGAAGGTGAGGGGTAAGATCGTGCTCAAGGTCACGTAGCCAATGAGCGCTGCCATAATCAAGAGGACGCTGCCTGAACGAGTGCACGATATGGATGCAGTGATGGAGCAATATACTCAGACACTTAGGCATCAGGACGCCGAAGAGTCTATATCGGCAGTCATGGCCCTGCGGAGCGAGATGAGAACTTGCAAGGATGTCGGCGGCGGAGGCGTTGAACAGTTATGAATGAGAAGATGCCGGTACTCTTCATCGGGCATGGATCACCGGAGAATATCATGCTGGACAACAGCTTTACCCGGAGCCTCTCGGCACTGGGGAAGAGCCTGCCCCAACCGACGGGGATCATGGTCATATCAGCCCATTGGCTCACCAGCGGGACTTTCGTCACCTGCATGGAAAGACCCAGGACCATTTACGACTTCTACGGATTCCCCAAGGAGCTCTATGAAATGACGTACCCGAGTCCCGGCGGGCCAGAGGAGGCGTCAATTGCAATAAAGACCGTGCGGAAGACGGCCGTGAAATGTGATATGAACTGGGGCTTGGACCATGCGTCTTGGGCTGTCCTGAAGCACATGTATCCGCGGGCGAATATCCCCGTGTTCGAGATGAGCCTCGATTATTCGTTCAATGAGTGGCATCCGAAGCCGGTCCAGTATCACTACGATCTTGCATCGGAGCTTTCGGAACTGAGGGTGCGGGGGGTCCTGATCATCGGAAGCGGCAACATCGTGCACAATCTCGGGATGCTCGATTTCGAGAACATCGACGCCGAACCGTTCGATTGGGCCGCAGAGTTCGACGAGAAGGTCAGGGCCAACCTGCTGAACGGGAACCACAGGGACCTGATCCATTACCCGAACATGGGGCAGACATCAACCCTGGCAGTGCCTACTCTGGACCATTATCTCCCCATGATCTATGCCGTTGCCTTGCAGGGGGAAAACGAGCCCCTTACGTTTGTCCATGAAGGGTTCCAGTACGGCTCGATCTCAATGAGATGCTTTCAGATCGGATAAGGTCAGAGGATGCAAGAACAGGGAGAAGGGCAGGCTTGACGGTGAATCCCGTACCAGAACCGACAGCAATGCACAAAACAATCTTTCTCAAGGACTATAGCCCGCCTGACTACAAGATCGAAACGGTGAACCTCCAGTTCGAGCTTGACGAGGTGCGGACGCGCGTCAGGTCGCTGCTCACCGTCATCTGCAATCACGACCGGTGCTATGGGATCCATCCGCTCGTGCTGCACGGCAGAGGCCCCGTGCTCAAGGCTGTCCGGCTTGACGGGCAGCCTCTGGACGAACACGATTACAAGCTTGATGAAGGATCGCTGACGATCTTGCCTGTTCCTGAACGGTTCACGCTCGAGGTCGAAACCGAGATAAATCCCCGGGACAACAGCGAGCTTTCCGGCCTCTACATGTCAAGCGGCATGTTCTGCACTCAGTGCGAAGCAGAAGGGTTCCGGAAGATCACGTATTACCTCGACCGGCCCGATGTAATGGCCCGGTTCTTCACCACAATCGTTGCGGACAATAAGAAATTCCCCGTGCTCCTGTCGAACGGCAACATGATCGATTCGGGCGTTCTGAAGGATGGAAGGCACTTCGCCAAATGGCATGACCCCTTCCCCAAGCCATCCTACCTTTTCGCCCTCGTGGCGGGTGACCTCGCACGAGTCGGCGATAAGTTCACGACGATGTCCGGAAAGCCGGTGGACCTGGGAATCTACGTCCAGCAACACAACCGAGACAAGTGCGGGCACGCCATGCTGTCCCTCAAACAGGCAATGAAGTGGGATGAGGATGTCTATGGCAGGGAGTATGATCTCGACATTTTCATGATCGTTGCTGTGGACGATTTCAACATGGGCGCCATGGAGAACAAGGGGCTGAACATCTTCAACTCCAAGTATGTGCTCGCGAGGCCTGAAACGGCGACGGACAGCGACTTCCAGGGCGTCATGGGCGTGGTCGGCCACGAGTACTTCCACAACTGGTCGGGAGATCGCGTGACCTGCAGGGACTGGTTCCAGCTTTCCCTCAAGGAGGGATTCACCGTATTCCGGGATCAGCAGTTCATGGAGGACATGACCTCGCGCGGCGTGAAGCGGATCAACGACGTCAATGTCCTGCGAACCTATCAGTTCCGGGAAGACGCAAGCCCCGTAGCTCATCCGGTGAGGCCGGAGTCCTATGTGGAGATCAACAACTTCTACACCGTGACCGTATACAACAAGGGCGCTGAGGTGATCCGCATGATAAGATCGCTCCTCGGTTCGACGGGATTTCGAAAGGGCACGGACCTCTACTTCTCGCGGCATGACGGCCAGGCAGTCACGACCGATGATTTCGTGAAAGCCATGGAAGACGCGAACGGCGTTGACCTCTCCCAGTTCAGGCTCTGGTACTCCCAGGCTGGCACGCCGGAACTTCACGTCATCCGCGCCTATGATTCCGCGGCAAAGACATATACCCTTACGATCAAACAGACCTGCCCGCCCACACCGGGCCAGCAGGAGAAGAGGCCGTTCCACATCCCCGTTGCGTTCGGATTGTTGGATGACGACGGGGAGGATCTCCCTCTTCGCCTGGAAGGAGAGGTAAACGCGACGGTCGGCACGCGCGTGCTCCAGATCAGAAGCGCGGAGGAAACCTTCGTCTTTGCCGATATTCCCCGCGAGCCTGTGCCGTCCATGCTGCGCAGTTTCTCAGCGCCGGTGAAGGTAGATCTCGATCTCTCGGACGATGAACGACTGTTCCTCATGGCCTATGACAGCGATGAGTTCAACCGATGGGACGCTGGTCAGCAGCTCGCTGTTAAGCGCATCATGAACCTGATAAGGGACCGTCAGCAGGGTGAAGCGCTCAAGCTTGACAGCAAGTTCACCAACGCCTTCCAAAAGACGCTCGGGAGCGACATGAAAGACAAGGCGTTCCAGGCGTTCGCCCTCATGCTTCCCGCCGAGACCTACCTTGCCGATTTCATGGCAGTGATAGACCCCACGGCCGTCCATGAGGCGCGCAGGTTCGTCCAGAAGACCTTGGCCATAGAGCTGAAAGAAAGCTTCCTTGCCGCGTATCGGGAGAATCTGGACATCGGGCCCTATCGGATAGACCAGGAATCGGTCGGCCGCAGGAGCCTGAAGAACACCTGCCTCACCTATCTCATGGAGCTTGATGATGAAGATATCCGCAGTCTCTGCGTGAAGCAGTTCAAAACCGCCGGGAACATGACAGACGTAATGGCCGCCCTCGCGAACCTTGCGAACAACGATTGTCCGGAGCGTCAGGAAGCGCTTGACTCGTTCTATGATACATGGAAAAACGATCCTCTGATCATGGACAAGTGGCTTTCGATTCAGGCCATGTCGCGTTTGCCGAACACGCTTGAGACAGTCAAGGCACTTACGCGCAATCCTGCCTTTACCATCAGGAACCCGAACAAGGTCCGCGCCCTCATCGGTGCATTTGCCCAGGGAAACCCCGCCCGGTTCCATGATCCAAGCGGTGCAGGGTACGAGTTTCTGGCGGACCATGTCGTGATCATCGATCCCCTGAATCCCCAGATAGCCGCTCGCCTGGTCTCGGCCTTCACCCTCTGGAAGCGGTATGATGAAAACCGAAAGGCTTTGATGAAAGAACAGCTCGATCGGATCCTGAAGACCCCTGGACTGTCTAAAGATGTTCACGAGATCGTTTCAAAGAGCTTGATTTAACTGAAGACAACCACTAGAAGGGTTCGGTGAGCTTACGATCATTCAGGAACGATGCGGTCAACATAAAGAGCCTGTCAGATACCCCTCTTATGATACAATTAATATAGAGACCGTAATGATGGTATATGGTATGTGGTGGAGAGCATAATAGTCGATTTGCACTCAAAAAGCGAGAGAGCGTCGGTAACCGTGGTCGTCTCGAGAAGGCCGCCGGTCCCAACACAAAAAGGGGTGCGGCCTCGTCAGGATTAAAGTTCTTATCAAGGGCATGAAGGCATGCCGAGAGAGAGGACATAGGTATGAGAATTCCCTTACAAATCACCTTTAGAAACATGCCTCGCTCCGAATCCATTGAGGCGAATATTAGCGAGAAAGCAGGCAAGCTCGACAGATTTTACGGAAGGATAATGAGCTGCAGGGTCGTGGTCGAGGAATCGCAGCGGCGCCGCCACCAGGGTAAGCAATACAGCGTGCGGATCGACCTCACGGTGCCCGGCAAGGAACTGGCGGTTACCCGCGAAGAGAACGAAGATGCGTATGTCGCGGTCCGTGACGCCTTTGACGCCGCGGTCAGGAAGCTCGAGGAGCATGGGCGCCGTCTGCACGGCTCTGTCAAGGCCCACGAAGCACCGCCCGGCGGCCGCATAATCAAGATTTTTCCTGACTCGGATTACGGCTTCATAAAAACATTTGACGACCGTGAAATATATTTCCACCGCAACAGCGTGCTTAACGACGACTTCGGCAAGCTGAAATTCGGCACTGAAGTGACGTTCATCGAGGAACAGGGGAAAGAAGGCCCTCAGGCGGCGAGGGTCGCGATAAGCAATCGGTAGGTGTATTCTTTCGCAGAGGGAGGAACGGCGGCGCGTTCGCCGCCCGCTTCTTAATATCTGCGCATACCCCTGAACTTTCTCCATACCAGAGTGGAAATTCAATGACAGACCATGCGTTCCAAGAATTTTCTTATATAATTCTTTATACTATATTTGTAGTACATAAGTTTATTAACTACTTGACAATAGAAAATTTTATGCTAGGCTTGAATTAACCACTGATTTGAACAAGAAGGAGGCGATTTGTATGAAGAAATTTATCCCGATTTTGGCGGCCATGGGGCTTGTACTTGCCGTCAGTTTGGTTTATGCGGAGGATATGCGCAGCGTAATCCAGGATGACGGCATTGCATATGCTGCCCTCGACAATGGCGTTACGTTCGTCGGTTCAGTCGACAGCGGTATACAGTGTGAAGGCGCCGCTGCAGGCGGTATGGAACCAACCAGTGATTTCCGCGGCGTCGTTGAGGATGATGCTCTTACGTATATCGCACCGGACAATGGTGTATCGTTCAGTTCAGAAGCCCTTGGTCCGAAATGCTCATGGGCGCGGGGTCTGGGTCATGGCATGAAGCTGGATAATGTTGTCACGATTCCAGGAGGAAACACATTGTCGAATACGTATAATATTCCGTAGTCTGCAATGACGGGGTATTTCCCCGCACCCACAAAATCAAAAAGCAGGCTGTCTTACAGCCTGCTTTTTTTATCTTCCAGTTACCGAAGTTCACCTTCTTCAACCTGCCGTCTCGAGTCCGTTAGGGAAACATCGCGCCTTCCGTTTTGCCGTGGCTAGTCGTTTCATCCAGCTTCTTCTCATCAACGTTCAACTTCTCCAGCCGCTCACGGCTCATAGCCCGCACTTGCTGGTCGAGCTCGGTACAACTGGAGGCAGGGGGAAGTGCCGACACGGCCTTGGAAAGTTCATTCGCCGCCGCCACCGCTATGTCGCGGTGCTCGTTTTCATGCATCACGAGATTCTTCATGTAGTTATCCCATTTAGCCACAAGTTGCGGCGGAGCATCGTCAGTCCTCACCCATTTAGGATAGCGGAAGTTTATTGCAACGTTCACTTTGACGGAATCGGCTGCACAGGTCTTGGCGGCTCTGTCATAGCCGTAGTCCAGCTTCACGCGCCAAGTGGTCAGGGAATCGTATTTTTTCCCGTCAGTAAACTTGCAGCCGTTCCGGCACATCTGGTTCCGCAATTCTTGCTCGTTGTTTCCCTTGATTTCGTAGTATTCGTATTGCTCGGACACCACGGGGGGGGAAACGGTTTTATTTGTGTCACGGCTGATCTCATTGTTACTGCTCGCGACTTTGACCTTGTCGTCACCGGCGTATGCTGTTGCGGCGACCGTTAAAAACAGGAGTGGGAAAATTATTTTCTTCACGCGTGAACTCCTGACATTAGAGACCATGAATCGCGTCGAAATCCTCATCATAAATCATATAGATTAGATGAAACCGGCCAGAAGAGGTCGGGTAAAGCAAAAAAACACATTATTTTAATATTACAACATTTCATTTTTTGATTCAATACTTATTTATGGAAAAATCCACGTTTGCTTTTGAGGATTTTCGGCAATTCCATCGGATGGTACTTGGTACCTGCAAAAAACAATTCCGCTCGTTTTGCATCCAGCGATGATCCAAACAGGTGTTTTTTGAATGTATTCTCCTAATACAATCAAGACCTTCCCAAATCGCGTGCACTGTGTATTCTCTTGCCTTTCAGAATAATTTATAATACTATCTTTAACGAGATTCGCCATTGTCGTTGCTTGCGAAAAGTCGTTCCTGCTTCGTAAATAACGGAGGATCCACAAATGAAACTTTCAAAATTCGGTGCGATTGTGCTTGGGATCTGGCTCATTCTGAAGGGCATCATGCCGCTCCTTCATCTAAGTTTCTCCAGCAGTGGCACCGTCATGGCAATCTTGGCCATCGCCGCCGGCGTTTTGATTCTCCTCGACAAATAATGAAATCCCGGCACCTGTCGGCGGTTTCCATGATCCATGGAGATGGTAAGGATTTGATATGTGACGAACGCGAAGACTCAAGGCCGGGGCAGGAACAGAGCGGAATGAAACATTAAGCGTCAGAGAAGTCAGCCGACCCAGAATCATATGTCATATGCCATCCACTAGCCCTCCTCCTTTAAACCTCCTATCGACAGATCCTGCAAGAGCATCGCCAGATTTAGCTCATGTCATCGCGAGGCTGAAATGTCCGAAATGGCACTGTATTTCAAATCGGCGCTGAAATTCGCGATAAGATATAATAAAGATGGGTGATTTTCGCCTTTAGGGTCGAGCGTGGTGAAGATCGGCCCAATTGTCCCCTGAGGAGAAATTTTATGGTGAATAAGGAGACTTATGAAGTAATCATTGTGGGAGGGGGGCCTGCCGGGCTTGCGGCCGGGCTTTATTGCAATAGAGCCGCGCTGAAGACAATTCTTTTTGAGAAAGGGCTGATCGGCGGCCAGATTGCCATATCAAAGGAGGTGGAGAACTACCCGGGCGTGGAGGGCATAACCGGCTTTGATTTGGCAGAGAAACTCGTTCATCATGCCCAGTCATTCGGCCTGAGAATTGTCCAGCAAGAGATTGCAGCAGTAGACGCCGGACCGGTTCTTCACTCGGTACGGCTTGCGAATGGCGATGTGTTTAATTCCGTTGCGCTGATCCTGGCGCTGGGGGGGACCGCTCGAAAGCTGGGCATCCCGGGGGAAGCGGAATATCTGGGCAGCGGAGTTTCTTACTGCGCCACCTGCGATGGGTTCTTCTTCAGGGAGAAGACCGTCGTTGTCGTCGGGGGCGGGGACACCGCTGTCGAGGAGGCGCTTTATCTGTCAAGACTGACAAGGAAGGTATATCTCATCCATAGGACAAATGTGCTCCGGGCAAGTCAGATTCTTCAAGGCCGTCTTATGACGGAACCAAGGATCGAAGTGATCTGGAACACGATCATTACGGAGATCAAGGGGTACGGAAGAACGGTCGGCGCCGTCTCTTTCGAAAATACTGAAACCGGAGAAAAGGGAGTGATCCCGACGGAAGGCGTCTTCATTTTTATTGGCTATTCTCCCAATAATAGATTGATTCCCCCGGCGGTCAGGATAAACGAAATGGGCTTCGTCGTGACGGACGAGAAGTGCGGGACGAGTGTTCCGGGCATTTTCGTTGCCGGAGACCTGCGACAAAAGTTCGCGAACCAGATCGTGGTCGCGGCCGCCGACGGATGCATAGCAGCACTGGCTGCAGCCCATTATATAGAGGCCCAGAGAGCAGGGGGCCGGCCATACTGATGCCGCATGAAAACGGGATCACGTCCCCATAGGCTCATAATTCGGAAATGCAGTGTCGAAAAGCTGTCCGATCCCGTTCAAGCAATGATAGTTCCCGCTGTATCTGTACACCTGAAGGTTATCACTCGAAACCCGAAGCTCTGGGAGGTTTGTTGTTTATATGACAGACGATTGATTCATGGGGTTGCGTGTGGTAAAATATAATAAGATAAAGGAGTGAAGTATGAAGACATTGCTGTCTGTCATAGTGGCAGCCAGCTTACTCCTGTATCCTTTCGCGGCCTTTGCTGAAGACTACGGGTCGCAAATATCTGAGAACCTACAAGTCCCTCCTGTAGCTCAGGCGCTGGTGCGCGAAGGCGATTTTGCCATTAAGCTGGCGGCCACGCTCAATTTAGGCTCACCAACCGATGAAGCCTCTGCCGAGGAGATGTTGGCCAGGGCTGGGGTCGCACCTCAGAACGGGTGGCTCTCGGATTACCCGGTAACACCCGAGATCATAGGTCAGCTCCGGGATTCTATTGACAAGGCGGCCTCCGAAGGTAAGCTGCCCACGTCTGCTGAGGAGGCCAATAAGGGTCTCTACTATTTAGCGGCGCAAATGAATCTGCCGGCCCCGGCTGGCCCGCAGGCCCCGCCTCAAGATAACACGATGGCCCCTCCAATACCACCCGACTCGCAAATGGTCGACCAATACTACTACTATCAGGGCCCTCCGGTCATAACCTATTATCCGCCTCCCGTATATTATGGGTATCTTTATGATTGGGTGCCCTATCCCAGCTTCTGGTTCGGTTTCTGGTTCCCGGGCTACTACATGTGCCACAGCTTCACGAGGGTGGTGGTTGTCAATCACGGCCCGGTCATCGTGAGCAACCATGTCGTTGACCGGCACACCAGGACCGTCGCCACGGTCGATCCGGTCACGCGGACGACTGAAGGTGCCGTTCGACCAGAAACGACGCTCCGGTCCCAAGATGGCAGGACGTTTAGGAATCTCGCGGACATGAGAAATGGGGTCAGCCTCGCCGGCCCTCAGGCCGAGAGGTCGGGAATTTCCGCGAATAGCACGCTCAGGGCGGAAGGGTCCTGGTCTCAAGAGGCGAGGAGGAGCGCTGGCACGATCTATTCCAGGAGCCTAGAACGCACGCGAGCCGGTATGGTCCCTGAAGGCACCATGGCCCGCGGCGGCGGGAGACAGTTTGTCGTGCCAAGCGCGCCCGGAAGGTCGTACTCCGGGCCTTTTAAGGGAGGCATGAGGCGATATATCGCGCCAGGCACACCTCAGAGGATGTCCAGACCTGCTACTACGAGGGGAAGCAATGAATCAGTCAGACCTTTCGTCTCTTCGAGAGCGCCACTGATGCGTGGTGAAGGACGGCCCGGGGGATCGAACGCATCGTCGAGGACGTTTACAGGCGGAGGCCGTTATTCCTCAGGGTTGTTCGCCAGCAATGGTTGGCGTGGCAGGTAGCGGCTGCTCGGGCCCGATAATTGAAAGGGAAGGTGAGTGTGTGAGAGTGGGTCACCCGACCCGATACTGTAGTATTCTTGACATGATCGCGTCTGCTAAGGTCCTCATGTGCGTTTTTCCTTGAACACGCCCTTGCTTTCTTGGTTGCCTTTCTTTCTTGATGAACGCACGAATCGTATAGACAATAGAACGATCATGCCGATGATGAGACCCGTGAGAACCGATAAAAGTATTATGATGGCGAGCGATGCCTCAAAATGCCAGGACAGAAACATGACGGAAACCGGAGTCGAATTCTGTATGGAAAAGATAGCAACAACAGCCACGATGATGATAACGAAAACCAGGGTAATCACTGCTCCTCCTATCTTAAGTCAGTCTCGTTTCAGCTCACTAACGGATTCTTGTCAGAAGCGGAAATTCACGCCGAGTCCCGGCCCGCTGAAGCCGACGCCCTTCAGCAACCCAGCTGCTTCCCGTGATCCTGCAAATTAGCCGGATTCAGAAAGGATCGATGTTTAATTTGATAGCAAGTATAGCGAAATTCCCCGAGAAAATAAAGATTAAAAGAGGGGGATTTCGTCAAAGTCAAAATGTCTGTTTTTGAGATAATTGAACGATACGGTAGGTGCATGCCAGCATGCCGCCCCTGCTGACGGGGATGATGTGAGTCGTGCCAACAGCAAAATAATTTTTGCACGGAACATGTATTGCATGCGTGGAATCAGTATTCCACGCCGATCACTGCGGGCTCTGTTTTTACCAGAAGAATTGAACAGGGCATCTTCCTGATGATCTTTTCGTTGCTGTATCCGAACAGGATTTGCTCCAGGCGCCCTTCCTTGTGAGCCGACATGATGATGAGATCGATGTTCTCCTCATCAGCGATTTGCATGATGACCTCTCCGGCGTCTCCTGTCCTGATCAGTTCAATGATATTATTATTGCCGTTCACCCGCTCGGTTCTGATTATTTCATCCAGGTCTTCCCTCGTTTTCTGGAGCATTTTATCATACTCGTTCGCAATTGTCAGGCTCGGTACTGAGAGATTCCATCCCCGACCGCACTTGAAGGGATTATCCATTATGTGCAGGATATAGAGTTTCGCATCAAGCTGTCTCGACATCGAGATTCCATAATGCACTGCGTTCCCGCAGAGCCCGGTCATTCTGCTCACAACGAGGATACGTTTGATGGTATGCATCATATCCTCCTTAGGTGAATTGTGCAGAGTGACGCAGTGTCTTTGCGGCTCGGGGAACAGCGTGATTTCCGACGTCACCCTCTCCACCAAAAAAAGGCCGAGCGTGCCAAAGGCTCATCCTTCGGCAGCTCGGCCGTCTTGATCTCTAAGACCCGCCGCTTTCCGCCCCCTTTTCGTCGAGGGGTTGGCTTTATCGGGGCTAATTAAATTTAAACACTGTTACGAGAATCTGTCAATTTCCAGCATTTGCAACTTTTCACTTTATTGCAATCGGGGGACGTATGGCTGAGACAGAATGAGGTAAGGTCGTGTCCGAAGGACCATGGATCAATTGCACTTTTCGTTTTCCTTGCACATCCCTTCCTTGGGAGCAGGCAGGAGGATCTGCGATGAGTTGTCGCCGGAATTCAGAAAATTCTCATCTGATAACGACCCGTCTCTCCCGGTTCGTTTAGCTTTGCCTGCCGGCGCGGCAGAGCTTGCGCGCACCGCTGACGGGACCGGATCCTTCCTTGTTTTGCAGAGCAGGTAGCTCTCGATCGCGTCCTTTCCGGTCAGAAAGGTCTTCTCGAAGCCATTGTTGACATACAGCGTCGGGACATGCTCTATTCCCATGCTCTTCAGGTAGGAGGAGTACTCTGACACGAGTATGTGTTTGACGGGAATCGCATTCTTCTCGATATCGTCAATAACCTGGGCGCAGTACTTGCAGTCTTTGCTGTAGAAAAGGACATACTGCTCATCATCGGGGATATGCACCGAGCCGCCGGCAGGGAGAATTATGTACAGGAGGCTGAAGACCGTGACCATGGCTGCAAACCCGGCAACGATCTCTCTCCTACCTGAGATGAGTCTCACGACGCCGAGGATGACGAGCAGCCCGAACACGGTCAGGCAGAAAAAACAGGGTTCATGAATCCTGAAAGCCTGATAACCTGTAAAATAGCCTTCGCCCGCCAGCGCCGCGACGAGGATAGTATCAACGTACTTGTCCAGTCCCCGTCTGCCGCGATAAAGGCTCGCGAAGTCGAGCGCTGCCAGCGAGGAAAAAAGCGCCAGTCCCATGACGAGTATTGATGCATCGCCGAACCTCGCATGCTGCGCAACCGTCTTGCAACCGTTGGTATGGCAGATGCTTGTGCCGAAGGCTTGGAGGACCAGTTCCGTGAGGACGTATAAAGCGCCTGCAATGCTGACGCCGAGAAAGATCTTCCCGGCGCGTTCCTGTCGATCCTGCATTATGAACAGCTCCCTCTTGTGGGTTTTGTGATACCTAATGCGGTATTTTACTACTTTTTCGGTCTTTTTTGAAAAAAATAAAGGGGCATTTCTCAATTTGGACAGGTAGGGACCCGTCGGCCGCTCTAATGCTTGCAGATCAAGCTGCCCTCGCCCTGAGGACTGCGTTGCTGGCTATCCCCTTTACCTCAACAATGACACGGCCATGATATCCCTGGCTGCCTCGACTGACGTGTTGCCGATCGAGGCGGCGGCGCCGACAGCACCCACCACGGAAGCCCTTGCGACTTCTTCCACGTTGCCACCGACGTCTCTCGTGGCTTCAAGCACGCCTTGGACAGCCCGCCGCGTCACCAGCTCAATGTCTGCGCCGTTCTCGGCCGAGCCCCTGACAATACCTTTGAGCGTCAAGCCTGCAACCGAAACCAAGTCTCGGTCGACATCGCTCGCTCCCATCATGATCCCTTTCGCTACGCTTTTTATGCTCAGGATCAGTCCGGCATCGAACTCTTCCGCGGCCTGGATTGAACCCGTGACTATGTCTTTGATAATCCCGACCGATTCGCCCGGGACGGATCTTGCTGCCTGAAGCGAATCGGAGACAATAGTTCGCACAAGGCTGACGATTTCAGACTCGATCTCATCTATCCCATTGAGGCTTCTGATGACGCCTCTTCTGACGGCCAATCCCGCCTTACCGATTTTCTCAGTTGATGCCGCTATGCCTATGGTAGGGTTGCCTGACATGTCTTCTCCTTTCGTAGTGGTTGGTTTGGTTGTGTTTTGAGAATCGAGTCGAACGATATGCTGAACTTGCTTTATAAAATACTATCATACCATAAGTGCTTGCAGTAGCAAGTGGCGAAAAACCACATTATCAGCTTTTTCCCTAAATGTTTCTTCTCAAGAGATTAGCCATTGTCGATTCCGACGAATACTGCCCGAACGTTCCGCCCTTGGCTTCGATACCGGCTCTGCAGATTGCCTAAATCAGGTCAGTCTCGCGGAGAGCAAATATCCATATGATGCTCCAAAGGCGGAACCTCCTGATGCTTCTTCTTTGTTGTGATGGTACTCTGCTCAGAACCCCGTGGTCCGGTCGGCATCTACGAGTTCACAAGAACGGCAGATTGACAAAATAATTGTTTCCGTTTATAGTCTGCACATTGCATGGTCCGGTGGTTTTACGGGATCCAGCGGAAACAACGTGGTCAAAAAATCTGCTCAACGAGAGATAGTTGAACAGACAACAAATCGACTTGAGGGCTAGCTGCGTTATGAAACGGATTACGATCAAACGTTTGAGCGATATTATCCCCGGGCAATGCCGGGTGAAGCTCTCCTGCGCCCTCTTATTATTCACGGTTTTCTTTTTATGCCAGCCTGCTGCTCTCCGGGCTCAGCAACTCCCGCAGGTCATTGCGAATAAGGATACGAGTCCGAAATCACTGAAGGGCGTTGCGCTTCCTGTCGCGGATGAGGAAATTGATAACAATGTAGACCATCTTGAATCCCGAATCGAAGACCTCCGTAATTTGTCCAGCTCAGCGGCGGAGGCGTTAAGGACAAAGGATGCAGAGCTGCTCATAGCGACGCCCGATGATCTGAGAAAACGCCAGAAGCTCTTGAGCGAACTTGAGAACACTCTTAACAAGAATGTTGAAATATTAAAAGAGCTCAAGGAAAGACGAAAAGAACACCGCGATCGTACCGCAGAGATAAACGCTTGGCAGGGATTCACCGAAAAGCCTCCTTTCCCCATATCGTTTCTCGACAACTTGCATGACTCGATACTTGCTCAGAATCTCGACATGCAGACTCTTGAAGTGAGGCTCAAGGTCGCCATGGGCGACCTGCAGTCGTATTCCAAGGGCCTGAAAAACAGCCAGAAAGAGGTCCGTCTCGCAGAAGAGCTCCTTGACAAGAGCAAGGGGACTTCCGAGGAACCACGGCGGCGCTGGATAAGGGACATGGCAAAGTTGCAGAACGACCTGAACGAGGCAGGTACCACGTGCGCAGAGACCCAGAGACTCGTCCTTGAAGAAGTCCTTAAGGACAGCAAACAGTATGTCAAGTTTCTCCAGTTGAAATTAGATATTGCCGAAAAAGCCTCTCCACTCTCGAAATCTGATCTTGAGAAAAAGCTTCAGGAGCTGGATGGACAGCGAAGGGGTCTTGAGGACGAGCTTAGTAAAGCTCTGAGAAATGATGCGGACGCAAGGAAGGGCCTGCAGCAGGCTCGCGACGCCCTGGCCAAGGTCCGGGAAAAAATCGGTCAGGGCAAGCAGCCTACCCCGAGACTGCTTGCGGAGCTGAACCGCCTCCAACCCGCGGTCTCCGCACAAGAGACCGTTGTAGAGGCCAACAGTGCGAAGATCAGATTCCTCAAGGGCATGATGCAAATGCTGGATACCGCACAGACCATATGGGAAGACCGCTATTGGCTCACCCAAAACAGCGACCTTCAGGAGATCAATGAAAAATTGGAGTGGACCAAGCGGACCCTGGATGGGATTAAGCTCTGGAAAAAAGACATCGAGGACAGGCTTTCGAACTGGGTGGCCCTGGTCCAGAGCCAGAGAGAGAAACTGAACGAGACTGATAAAACAGAGGCTGAGCGGCGTCAGGACCGCATCATTCTTAATGCCTACGAGGAGCGCCAAGCAATGCTGTTGAGGGCTTCAGAGTACCTTGCCCGAGGTGAACGGCTTGCCAATCGCCTGTACAGTGAGCTTAATGACCGGCAGCAGCATGCGCCGCTGAAGAGCCACATAAAAAAGATATTCGCGGTCGTCGGGTCCCTACTGAAGAGCGTTTGGAATACCGAACTTTATGTTGCTGAGGAGACGGTTATAGCTGAGGGCAGCAGGATCGCAAGACCGATAGGCGTTACCGTTGGAAAAGTGATCAAGGCCCTGATTCTCCTCGTAGTCGGCACGTGGGCTGCATATCGGCTCATCAAGCCGATACGGTGGATCATAACCAGAAGATTCCGGCAGACTGAAAGTGCGGCGGAGCAGGCGAGCAAGGTCGTTTTTCTTTTTATGTTCATCGGGATCTTCGTCATCTCCCTGGTCTTTGTGAATATCCCCCTGGCGGTGTTCACCTTCCTCGGCGGCGCACTTGCCATCGGTATCGGCTTCGGGGGGCAGCATCTCATCAATAACTTCATCAGCGGATTGATCCTCCTCTTTGACCGTTCCGTCAAACTGGGCGATGTCGTTGAGGTTGACGGCGAGGCAGGACGGGTAACATCCATCGGGCTGAGAAGTTCCATTATCAAGCGCTTCGATGGGGTGGAACTGCTGGTCCCCAACAGCCAGTTTCTCCAGCAAAAGGTCACAAACTGGACGCTTTCCGACAAGAGAATGCGCTATTCAATCTCTGTAGGCGTAGCATACAGCACGGACACACGAAAGGCATCGGAGCTGATTTTGAATGCCGTAGAGGACCACGGCCTTGTGCTGAAAGATCCCGCGCCCGTCATCTTACTGGAACAATTTACCGACAGCTCACTCACTTTTACAGTCTATTTCTGGCTCGATCTGGAGCCTGACAAGGACAACCGAGTCATATTGAGCGATATTCGACATCACATCACCGTGCTGCTCAATAAGGCCGGTATCGTTATCGCCTTCCCGCAGCGGGACATCCATCTTGACTCTGTCCGGCCAATAGAGGTCAAGGTAATACCTGCCGAGCACACACCTGATTGAATCAATTCTCAATACTGGAAGAACGGACGTAGAGGATGCGACGGCGCCCGACGCGGTATCGACAAGGGCCGTTTGAGGCGCCATGTTGCCAAACCGGGCGTTTTCGGGGGGCTACTATGAGCGAAAGTTCATTTTTCATCGGATGGCGAACTCAAGCGCAACGATCATTTCACGATTGCGACCGTACACGGCGCATGCGTCGCTATCCTCTTTGACACGGAACCCAATAGCCATTTGGCAACCTTAGACCTGCCGCGCTGCCCCACGATTATAATGTCGATTTTCCTCTCTGCGGCGTATTTTATGATCTCATGCGCTGCATGGCCGACGATGACACCGGTTTTGATTTCAAGGTTTGCTTTGCTCGCTTTTTCCCGAAGCCCCTTGAATAGATGTTCATAGAGCTTGTTGGCGCTGTCAAGGAAGGAGTCTCCCTTGATGATTCCCGAAGGCTCGGGCGGCTCCGCCACTGAGAGCACGGTAATCTCGGGAGACTCGCCGCAGACCCGGTACATTTGCAGGGCGAAGTCGAATGCCCTGTAGGACTGATCAGAACCGTCAAATGCGATGAGTAACTTGTTTAGCGGAAGCCTCCCCATGATGACCTGAAAATTGCAGGCAGTTTCTTTCTCTTTCAGCAGGGATGAGAAAGTGGATTGGCCTCGTGGTACCCGCAAAAGCCTACCTTCAGCCCGGCCGTTCCCTGAAGTAAAATATGCCGATTGCTCGGGGATATTCAGAGTGAGTTATTCAGAGTGAGTGTTCGGAACAGGGCGTATTCCTATTATAGCATGATGGCGAGGCGAGTGCGTCGCGAGGGATCAGGGACGACAAGTCGTCCTGGGAGATCGACTGTATCAAGACCATAGAATGGATATATCAGCATCATCATCTTGTCCCCTCTGAAGCCGTCCTTTTCCCTTGATGCACTGTCGGTCATGCTTGACTTCACCCGCGTCGTCTGATATGTTCATGACGATTTGTCTGACGAGACATCACGCTGAATAAGGAGGCCCGTCATGCTGCCCGATGATTCCGTTCTTGCCCGAAATGATACGCTCAAGACAATCAAGAGCCGACGCAGCGTCAGGACTTTCGCTAAAGACCACGTGACCGAAGAGGAGATCGGGGTCCTTCTTCAGGCAGCCAACCAGGCGCCGTCAGCCCACAACCAGCAGGCGTGGCGTTTCATCATCCTTCGGGGTGATAAGAAGCAGGAGCTGGCGCAGCTCGTGACGACGCGGTCGGCAACATTTCCCAAGCCGGCTGCGGCCCTCCTCCGGATGGGAGCGAAAAGCATCATCTCGGCGCCGGTTGTCATCGCCGTGGCGAACACGGGCGACCTCATAAGGCACGGGACCGAGCTTTTCAAGGTCGAAAAAGAGATGGCCCACGATTTCTTCAGGACGATGGAGATACAGAGTTCGGCGGCGGCCGTTCAGAACATTCTTCTTGCAGCCACCTCTCTCGGCCTCGGGACGGTCTGGCTCGGTATCCTGTATCTCATCAAGGACGATGTCCTCCGGTTCCTCGGCGAGCCTGAGGGAGAGTTCATGGCCGTTGTGCCCGTGGGCCGCCCTGCCAAGGTCGGCAGCAGTCCGCATAAACAACCAGTGGAGATGAAAGTTCGGTTAATGACGTGAACCGCAGAACCCGCCGAGGGTCAGGAGTGGATAGACAAGACAGCATTGAAGCTGCTTTTAAAATTCTCGAAACCGGATCTACAGATCAGTGAACAATGAAAGGGCGCTATTTAGCCTGTTTGTTATACTGAATGCTGACTTCGTAAGAGATGCTTGCGTGGCCAAAGCGCAGGTTGTCACTTTTTCCACAACAAACGATCTTCCCCTTGACTGATTTCTTATGGTCTTTAACGAGGCGGGCGACCACCGGGGTCAGGTCAAAACCTCCGTCAATACACTCTTCTCGCACGCAGTCCATGCGAAAGCAGGCATAATCGGTCGGAAAGAAGTTGACGGTACGCTTCATCAGGACCGGATCTGCCGCTCTCTGGTAATAGGTCATGCGGAATACGATGCTCGAAACGCTGGGCAATCGTTCTGAGACAAGCCCCGCGGCGTGCATCGCGTTCTTCTTCAGTTCCATCTTTTCCAGATAATTTTGCCTATGTGACATTTTTCCCCTTTTCGGGTTCTCGCCGTTTTCAACAAAAATGCCACAAAGACAACTGTCCTTGCGGCCTGACCGTGCGACCCATATGAAATATGGTGCTATTTTCCCACTTTATCCTTTTAAAGTCAACATATGTTTGCTACCTGTTGGGCGGAATGGTGCGCCTCGTGTGAGAAGAAAATATGCAATCTTATTAATAAACAACAACTTCTTTTTCACCCATAACATGCGATTCCTGTGCGGAGCGTGGTCCTTCAGCGGTGAATAAACACGCGCATAATAGCCGTTTTTGCATCTTTAGTCTTACGTCTTTAGCTGCCTGACCTTGCCTTTTCGGCTACTCTGAGCTATTTGTATAGGTAACAATCCTTATCAGCTTTTCGCGCTGGCGGTCGTAAATCTCCTGCACGACGATCATCGGCGGAGAAGTCCGACAGCGGCACATCATTGCACGCTCATTCCTTCCGGAGGACGATCATGAACAAAACTTCCTTACTTCTTGCGTCATCGCTCGTGGCAGTTTCACTCCTGTGTGCCTCGGCACCATTTGCAGAGAAGTCTATGCCAGTACAGCTCTTGAAGCCTCAAATGGACGGAGGGAGACCACTCATGCAGGTGCTGAGAGACAGAAGCTCTTCCCGGTCATTCAGCTCCGGGAAACTGCCGCTCCAGATGCTTTCGAATCTCCTCTGGGCGGCGTTCGGGATAAACCGGCCTGATTCGGGAAAGAGAACAGCACCGTCGGCCATGAACTGGCAGGAGATCGATATCTATGTTGCGACCGCCGACGGTCTCTACCTGTATGACTCGAGAGGGCACCAGTTGCAGACGGTCCTCGCAGAGGACATCCGGGTTCTGACAGGCCTTCAGCCGTTCGTGAAAGAAGCCCCCGTCAACCTGATCTACGTGGCAGACTTTTCACGCATGGGGACAACAGCGTCACAGCAGGATAAGGAGCTTTATTCAGCTGCCGATACGGGCTTTATCGGCGAAAATGTTTACCTGTTCTGTGCCTCTGAGGGTTTGTCAACGGTGGTGCGCGGATCCATCGACCGGGAGGCCCTTGCAAAGGCGATGAAACTGCGGACTGACCAGAAGATCATTCTCGCTCAAACTGTCGGATATCCAAAAAAGTAGAGAAAGGTCCCGCGCACGGCAAACGGGCGCGAATTCCTGATCACCGCGGCCGCGGAACGATGAAGAGGAGAGGCATCCATGGCCGGACAGGCGCAGAGAAACCCAAGCGGCGGAAAAGCAACAATTTCTCTCGTCAGGACATCTGACAGGGCAGCGGGGGTAAAAAGGGCCATCGATCTCCTCAGGATAAACCCGGTGAAGGGGAAGGACGTTCTGCTTAAACCGAACTTCAACACTGCAGACCCCTTCCCGGGCTCGACCCATAACGATACCCTGACGAACCTGATCCTTCATCTCCGCTCCATGGGCGCAAAGAGCATCACCATCGGCGAACGGAGCGGCCCTCCCGCCACAGAGGACGTCCTGAAGGAAAAGGGGATCTACGATCTGTGCAGGAGGCTCGGTGTCGGCCTCATCAATTTTGAAGAACTCCCTTCAGAGGCCTGGGTGCGCATCAAGCCGAAACAAAGCCATTGGATCAATGGTTTTGATGTGGCCAAGCCCGTGCTCGATTCGGAGTGCATCGTCAGTACGTGCTGCATTAAGACCCACGGCTACGGAGGGGTTTTTACCCTGTCACTGAAGCTCTCCGTGGGGTTCACCCGCAAAAGGAACATGACAGAACTCCATTCGTCTTTTCTTAACATGCGGAAGATGATTGCCGAGATAAACCAGGCCTACACCCCGTCATTGATACTCCTGGACGGGATCGAGGCCTTCGTGGACGGCGGCCCTGGGAAGGGGACGAGGAAGAAAGGAGATGTCATCATCGCCGGAAGCGACCGGATCGCGATCGACGCGGTGGGGATTGCCGTCTTAAAAGAGCTGGGCAGCAACAAGGCGATCATGAATAAAAGGGTTTTCGAGCAGGAACAGATAGCGCGGGCCGCTGATCTCTGCCTCGGCGCCTCCCGGCCCGAGGACATCGAAATAGTCACGGATGATGATGACGGCGAAAGATATGCGCAACGCTTAAGGAGGATTCTGGAACAAGGCTGACGCAAGTGCCTGAAGCATCGGGAGCATCGGGCATCGATCATCAGCTTGGATCATCGTCCTTGAGACCACCATGAGGTTACAGAGGAGCTGCATGTTCTGCTTATTACGGAGACACATTCCGGGGCAATCTTCATTGGAGGTCAACCATGGCTAAAACCAGAAAGATCCGCAAGGTCATCAAAAGCAAACCCACACTCGAAGGAGCTGGTGTGCACCTTCACAGGGTATTTGGATACAGCGAGGTCCCGCTGTTCGACCCGTTCCTGCTCCTCGACGATTTCCGCTCAGACAATCCCGATCATTATATCAAAGGATTCCCGTGGCACCCCCATCGAGGGATCGAGACGATCACTTATGTCCTCAAGGGAGACGTTGAACACGGCGACAGTATGGGAAACAAGGGCGTTATCTCCTCCGGCGATACACAGTGGATGACGGCGGGCAGCGGCATCATCCACCAGGAAATGCCCAAGGGAGATCCGGAGGGGGTGATGGAGGGGTTTCAGCTCTGGGCCAATCTCCCAAAATCTCACAAGATGATGGACCCCCGCTACCGGGATGTAAAGAGCGAGCAGGTCCCCGAAATGGTGCTGAAGGACGGTGCGAAGATCAGGATCATCTCCGGTGCGGTGGATGGCAAACAGGGACCGGTCCGGGACATTGTGATCGACCCGGAATACCTCGACGTGTCGGTTCCTTCCAAGTCCGGCTTCACGCATAGGACGAAGCCCGGCCACACGGTGTTCGCGTACGTCATCGAAGGGAAAGGTCTCTTCTGCAACGAGAAGGACCCCTTTGCTTACGACGCCGAGGGTGTCAACTATTTCGATATGCAGAGAGAACCCTTTACACGGAACGGGATGCTCGTTCTCTTTGGCGACGGCGACCAGGTGTCGGTCACAACGCAGGGTGATCCTGTCCGCTTCCTGCTCATCTCGGGCAAGCCGATCAAAGAGCCCGTGGCTTGGTACGGCCCGATCGTGATGAACACGGAAGAGGAGCTGCGAGTCGCCTTTGAGGAGTATCAGACCGGCAGGTTCATCAAGTACCGTTGAACGCAAAATCGGGGGATAGGGCTCCGCAGTTTTTTAAAGGGCAACCCATGAAAGCGAATGCGGATAATTCCGCCAAAGCGATGGATATACAAGTGGACAGGGAGCGTTTACGTAAGGACGTGCAGAGGCTGACAGCTGTGGTCCCGCCTCGCAACGCCAAGAATGCCGATTCTCTCGACCAGAGCGCAAAATATATCTTCGAGGAATTCAGTAAAGCCGGTGGGCGAACCGGGTTTCAGACGTTCACTCAGGACGGCAAAGCTTACAAGAACGTGATCTGTTCCTTTGGCCCGGAAGGAGGGGAAAGAATCATTGTCGGCGCTCATTATGATGTGCAGGGTGATCAGCCGGGCGCGGATGACAATGCCAGCGGTGTGGCCGGACTCCTGGAACTGAGCCGCCTGGTCCGACCTCTGGGGACCGAACCGAAATTCCGGATCGATTTCGTTGCTTATACCCTGGAAGAAGGCCAGCTTTTGAAACATCCTTGTGCCCGTCATTACGGCAGCTACATCCACGCCAAATCGCTTGCCCAGGCTGATGTATCCGTGCGAGCCATGATCTGCCTCGAGATGATCGGATATTTCAGCGATCGTCCAAATTCTCAGAAATATCCCCTCATCTTCATGCGATGGTTTTATCCCGACAAAGGGAATTTCATTGCGGTTGTAGGGAAATGGGGGCAGGGGAGCATGGTTCAAAAGGTGCAAAAATCATTAGCCTCTCTATCGCAAGTCCCCGTTGAATCCCTGACAGCGATCTCCTTCATTCCCGGCGTCAGTTTTTCCGACCACCAAAGTTACTGGAAATTCGACTATCCCGCCGTCATGATCACCGACACCGCTTTTTACCGCAACATGAACTATCATAAGCCGAGCGATACAGCGGATACATTGGATTACGACAGAATGGCAGAAGTGATCAAAGGGCTCTTTTGGACCATCATCCAGATGTGATCTTGACATCCTCGCGTGACCTGAAGCCAGATGCTTACGGTGCGATTTGATGGATCATACATTGCGGGGTGCTTTGATGGGGTCCCGGATGCAGCTGCACGTTGACGTGTCCGCAGATACGCGTAGGCACGCGTTCATGATGTTGGCGGGATCAGCGCCTATTTTGTGGGACCGGACTTCTTATTTCAGAAGGGCGAAACGCATAATCTCACGGGCTATGAGACTATGCATTATACTCCGTGCTGCCGCCTTCGCCAAGGTTCTTCATCCACGTGTCGATGGTGGACTGGTCCTGCTTGGCAAGCACTTCTTCTTCCACGAACACGGGCGCGCCGATGCGTATGGCTATTGCTATGGCGTCGCTTGGCCTCGAGTCTATGTGGAATTCCTTGCTGTTCTGGAGAAGATAGAGGGAGGCGTAGAAGGTGTTGTCGATCAGATCGCTGATGACAACGCGGGCAATCTCTATCTCCAGGCGGTCAAAGACGTTGACGATGAGGTCATGGGTGAGGGGGCGGGCGGCCTTGACGTTGCTCATGGCCAGCGCTATTGAATTGCCTTCCGCCGCACCGATCCAGATGGGCAGGATCTTTTTGCCCGTTTCATCCTTCAGCACAACGATATAACTGCTGTTCCTGCTGTCGAACAGAATGGTATTGACGTTCATCTGAACCCACATATCTGCTCCTCAGTTATCGCTTTAAAAATACCACACCGCACACGGTAAGTAAAGGGATTATTTTATTGACTTTTTCCTTGGATGCGATATACTTTCAAACTTGTAAACTGCGGGGAAAATCCCGATAATCAATGAAACAAACCTTGACGGAAATCTTGCTCCATGCCCTCATCCGGGCCAAAGAAAAGGGTGAACTGAAGCTCGATACGCAGCCGGCAATCACGCTCGATACACCGAGGGAAAAAAGCCACGGCGACCTTGCCACAACGCTCGCCATGATCCTGGCGAAACCCGAGTCCAAACCTCCGCGGAAGATTGCCGAGATCATTATAAGCAATGTTGAAGATCCGGACGGCATCCTTGAAAAGACCGAGATCGCCGGCCCGGGATTCATCAATTTTTTCTTCAAGCATGACCGCTGGAAGAAGACGCTCTTTGACATCGATGCCGAGGGGGCGCGGTACGGCCTGACGGACATCGGCCAGGGGGGGAGGGTCCTTGTGGAGTTCGTGAGCGCGAACCCCACCGGACCGCTTCACGTTGGCCACGGACGCGGCGCGGCCGTCGGCGACGCGCTGGCGAACCTTCTAGCCGCGGTGGGCTACGACGTCCAGCGAGAGTTCTACATCAATGACGCGGGCAGGCAGGTGCGGTTGCTCGCCAGATCCGTGCATGCAAGGTATCTGCAGGATCAGGGGCTTGATGTCGCTTTTCCTGAGGACGGTTATCATGGCGAGTATATTTACGAGATATCGCGCTCCGCTGGTATAAAAGAGATACTGGGCAATCGCGAGGCAGGGGTCGGATCTGTTCCTGAGGGGGATGCTGCAAGGGCTTCAACATCGATTAGTCTGGAATTTTCGGACTCGGCTGTTGAGGAACGTGTTGCTGCCGGGAGCGTTGGCCAGATGCTTGCCGACATCAAGAAGGATCTGGAAGCCTTCGGCGTCCGATTTGACATCTGGTTCAGCGAAAGGAGTCTCTTGGCGGACGGGTCCGTTCAGAGGTCTATTGAAGAGCTCAGGGAGCGCGGCTATGCCTACGAGAAGGACGGCGCCCTGTGGCTCAGGTCAACGGCCTTTGGAGACGACAAGGACCGGGTCATAATCAAGAAGGACGGTGAGTACACCTATCTTGCCACGGACATCGCTTATCACCGGAACAAGCTTGCCCGGGGATTCATCCATCTGGTGAATATCTGGGGCGCGGACCACCACGGTTACATCCCCCGCGTGCAGGCGGTGATCCAGGCCTTCGGTCATCCGAGGGATTCGCTCCATGTGCTGCTTGTTCAGCTCGTGGCGATCCTCCGGCACGGCCAGCCCGTGCCAATGTCCAAGCGGGCCGGGACCTTTGTGACGCTTCGGGATGTGGTGCAGGAAGTAGGCAGCGATGCCGCGCGCTACATATTCCTGACACGCCGCTCCGACAGCCATCTGGACTTCGATCTTTACGTGGCGAAGGAACAGTCCCGGGAAAACCCGGTGTACTATGTGCAATATGCGCACGCGAGACTCTCGAGCCTGTTCCGGGAGGCTGAATCGCGGGGCATTGCGGTCACGCCGCGGGAAGCCGTGGATGTATCGCTCCTTGACCTCGAGGAAGAGCAGGACATCATCAAGGCTCTGGCTAAATATCCCGAGGTCATCGAGGAGGCTGCGCTTGCGTATGAGCCGCACCGGCTGACGTTCTACCTGCAGGACCTGGCGGGGCTGCTCCACAATTATTATTTCAAGTACCGCGTTATCACCGAGGATGCTGCCCGGACCGGCGCCAAGCTCTTTCTCATGAAGCAGGTAAAGACGGTGATCCAGAGCGCGCTCAGGATACTCGGCGTAACGGCACCGGAGAGGATGTAGCGGCAGGGGCCAGGGAGCAGGGTCTGGTGACCAGCGAAGACGGGAAAGCAGCCACTGAAACTCTGAACCCGAAACCGGGACCCCTGAATGTTCAATTTTTCATTGATCAAAAGTGATCCTGCTTCGTCGGGAAGGCTTGGGATAATCACCACGCTGCACGGAGAAATCAACACGCCGGTGTTCATGCCTGTCGGCACGCAGGCCACGGTGAAGACGCTCTCGCCCGATGACCTCACGAGCATCGGAGCGGAGATCATCCTCTCGAACACGTATCATCTGTTCCTGCGTCCGGGACACGAGCTGATAAAAGAATTCGGCGGGCTCCACCGGTTCATGGGCTGGGAACGGCCCCTTCTGACGGACAGCGGAGGATTCCAGGTCTTCAGCCTCGCGGAGCTGAGGAAGATCGCCGAAGAAGGCGTAACGTTCCAGTCGCACATTGACGGCGGAGCCAAGCATTCCGTTACGCCCGAGTACGCCATCGAGATTCAGGAAGCGCTCGGCGCGGACATCATCATGACCTTCGACGAGTGCATCCCCTTTCCCGCGACTCATGATTATGCGCGTGAGTCGCTGGAGCGTACCCTCCGGTGGGCGAGACGCTGCCGGGATGCCAAAAGGGACACGGGGCAGGCTCTCTTCGGCATAGTTCAGGGCGGCATGTACCCCGAGCTCCGGAAGCAGTCTGCCGAATCTCTCGTTGACATCGGGTTCGACGGTTATGCCTTGGGCGGCCTGTCCGTTGGCGAGACCAAACCCGTGATGTACGAGATGATCGAGGCGTCGGTTCCATTGCTTCCCGGCGACAAACCCCGGTATCTTATGGGCGTGGGAACGCCCGAGGACCTGCTGGAAGGGG
>Ga0187777_10000317_pt1 | contig 35614 bp, 27 predicted proteins | sample 1015_Q2_SP5_10_M_FD_132416 | JGI IMG/M metagenome (GOLD analysis project Ga0187777, IMG submission 132416) | Tropical peat soil microbial communities from peatlands in Department of Meta, Colombia - 1015_Q2_SP5_10_MG | ecosystem: Environmental > Terrestrial > Soil > Wetlands > Peat | place... | reverse complement strand
TCGCCAGCATGATGGCCGGCCTATCGTTGTGCTCGTCGGCGGGCGCCGCCGAGCGTCCGCAGGCGACCGCACCTGACAATTCAACCGCCGCGACCTATTTTCGAATTGGGGGCGACGACAAGCAGACACGCGTTGTGGTCGACCTCACTCGCAGAATTGATACCGCAGTCTTCACGCTTGCCGATCCGTACCGCGTGGTCGTCGACTTATCGCAAGTTACATTCAAGTTGCCTGCCAAGGCTACCGAGCAAACCCGCGGTCAGGTGAAAGCCTTCCGCTACGGACTCATCATGCAGGGCGGCTCGCGGATCGTGCTCGACACTAAGGGGCCTGTGCGCGTCGCGAAGTCGTTCGTGCTCGATGCTACAGAAGGCCAACCCGCCCGCTTGGTGCTAGATCTTGTGCCGATCGATCGGGCAAGCTTCCTGCGCAACATTGCGCTTGAAAACCGCCCCAAGCAGGCTGCGACCGCCAAGCCGAGTGAACCTGCATCTAAACCGGATGACCCACGTCCGCTGGTCGTGCTCGATCCTGGTCATGGCGGCATCGACAACGGCACCAAAGGGGCGGGTGGTGAGCTTGAAAAAGATGTCGTGCTTGCGTTCACGCAAGCGCTGCGCGAGAAACTTGAGAGCAACGGCAAATACCGCGTCGCGATGACACGCACCGACGACACATTCATCCCGCTCGGGGAACGGGTCCGCTTTGCGCGCACACGGAGCGCCGCGCTGTTCATTTCCGTGCATGCGGACGCGTTACCGCGCAACGAAGGTCAGGCCGAGGGGGCGACCGTCTACACATTGTCGGAAAATGCATCCGATGCTGAGGCGGCGCGGCTGGCCGAAGCTGAAAACAAAGCTGATGTGATCGCGGGTGTAGACCTCACAACCGAACCCGACGATGTCGCCAACATTCTGGTCGATCTGGCGCAACGCGAGACCAAGACCTTCTCGACGCAATTCGCGCGGACGGCTGTCGGCGAACTCAAGAGCGCGGCGCGGCTTCACAAGCATCCGCTGAAATCGGCAGGCTTCAAGGTCCTCACGGCGCCGGATGTGCCTTCAGTCCTGGTGGAGCTCGGTTACATGTCGACCAAGGACGATTTGAAGCAGCTCATGTCGGAAACCTGGCGTGCCCGGACGGCGCAGGCGCTGGTACAGGCTATCGATGCCTACTTTACGCCCCGGGTTGCGGGCGGGGGGCGCAACTAGATGGACTATCGGCCTCACATTCAACATAAAACCCGGCGACGACGGGGGTGTGCCCCGCGTCTTTTGCTAAAGACGGCGATGGCCGGGAAGTAGTAGAATGGCACTCATTCTTCGGGCGCGCAGCTGCAGCGAATCGGACTGGTAACCGGATGCAAAAAAACAGGACCATTCGCTTATGAAACTCCTTTTGCGCTTCCTCGGGTTCCTGTTTGCGGCTGGCACGATACTGTTCGTTGTGGGCGTGGCGGCCGCTGCCGGATTGCTCTGGCATTTCTCCAAGGATCTGCCTGATTATTCGCAATTGCAGGACTATGAACCGCCCGTCATGACGCGCGTGCACGCGGGGGACGGCCAGCTGGTTGCGGAGTATGCGCGCGAACGGCGGCTATACATCCCGATCCAGGCAGTGCCGAAACTGGTGATCAACGCCTTCCTTTCCGCGGAGGACAAGAACTTTTACGAGCATGGCGGGCTGGATTTCACGGGAATTGCCAGGGCAGCGGTCATTTATATCCAGAACTATGGATCAAGCCGCCGGCCGCAGGGCGCCTCAACCATTACGCAACAAGTAGCCAAGAACTTCCTGCTGACAAACGAACTTTCGATGTCACGCAAGGTCAAGGAGGCGCTGCTTGCGCTCAAGATCGAGCGCACTTACAGCAAGGAGAAGATCCTCGAGCTTTACTTGAACGAAATTTACCTAGGCCTTGGCGCGTATGGCATCGCCGCCGCCTCGCTCGTCTACTTCGACAAGGCGGTGAATGAGCTCACCATCCCCGAGGCAGCCTATCTCGCGTCGTTGCCAAAGGCGCCGGCAAACTATCATCCATTCCGACAGCGCGAACGCGCACTTGAACGGCGTAATTGGGTCATCGATCGCATGGCCGAGGCGGGCTTTGTCAAGACCGCTGATGCCGAAAACGCCAAACGTTTACCGCTGGGTGTCACAACGAAGCCGGCGGGCGGGCGCCTGTTCGCTGCCGAATATTTCGCTGAGGAAGTCCGCCGCGAGCTTTACGAGCGCTACGGGGAGAAAAAACTTTATGAGGGCGGCCTTTCGGTCCGCACTTCGCTTGATCCCAAGTTACAAGTGCTGGCGCGCAAGACGTTCACCGATGGCCTGGTAAAGTTCGACGAAGCGCAAGGATGGCGGGGCCCGGTCAGCAAAATCGATATCGCGGGGGATTGGGGCGTCAAACTTGCCGACGTGAAAGCGTTAAGCGACGTCGCGCCATGGCGATTGGCCGTTGTGCTGGAGGTGGCCGACCAATCCGCCCGTATCGGGCTGCAGCCGGGCCGCGAGCCGGGCGGCTTTGTCAGCAAAGAACGCACTGTTGGTATTTTGCCGCTCGAAGGCATGAAATGGGCAAAGTCAGACCGCAGGGCGGCGGTTGCGAAGGTCAGCCAAGCGCTCAACCCCGGCGACGTGATTTATGTCGAGCCGGCAAAAAACGACGGCCAATATATTTTGCATCAAGTACCGGAAGTTTCCGGGGCGATGGTTGTTGAAGATCCGTGGACGGGGCGTGTACTCGCGATGGTCGGCGGCTTCTCTTTCGATCAGAGCCAATTCAACCGGGCGACCCAGGCATTGCGTCAGCCCGGCTCGTCTTTCAAACCTTTTGTCTATGCCGCTGCGCTCGACAACGGATACACGCCGTCCACGATCGTGCTCGACGCGCCGGTCGAAGTAGACCAGGGGCCTGGCGCCGGCGTTTGGAGACCTGAAAACTATGAAGGCAGTTTTGCCGGTCCTTCCACACTGCGCTACGGCATCGAACATTCGCGCAACGTCATGACGGTGCGGCTCGCGCAGGACATCGGCATGCCGTTGATCGCCGAATACGCCAAACGCTTTGGTGTGTACGACGATCTGCCGCCCTACCTCTCGTTCGCGCTTGGTGCTGGTGAGACCACAGTGCTGCGCATGACTACTGCCTACGCGATGTTCGATAACGGTGGACGGCGCATAAAACCAACGTTGATCGACCGTATCCAGGATCGCTATGGCCACACCGTCTACAAGCACGACGAGCGCGAATGCGTCGGGTGCGGTGGCAAGAAATGGGAAAACCAGCCCGAACCTTCGCTCATTGACCGGCGTGAGCAGGTGCTCGATCCGATGACCGCATATCAGATTACGTCCATGATGGAAGGCGTGGTCCAGCGCGGCACGGCGGCAGGAGCGGGTTTCCAGAAGGAAGTAGGCAAGCCGGTTGCCGGCAAGACTGGCACCACCAATGATGAAAAGGATGCCTGGTTTATCGGCTTTACTCCGGACGTCGTCGTAGGTGTCTATATGGGTTACGACAAGCCGCGGCATCTCGGCCGCGGCGCAACCGGTGGTCATCTCTCCGCGCCGATCGTAAAGGAATTCATGAAGGTCGCGCTCGCCGGCAAGCCGGCAGCGCCGTTCCGGGTGCCGCCGGGAATCAAACTCATCCGCGTCGACCTTAAGACAGGAACGCGCGCGGGGCCGGGCACCGAACGCGCAATCCTGGAGGCCTTTAAGCCCGGCACCGCGCCGCCGGACAGCTACTCGGTCGTCGGCAGCGGCGAGGACGGTTCGATTAGTTCAGGTGGTCCAGTTCAGGGGGGCCGCCCTTGGGGCATTGGTGTGAGCCCTGATGTTGACCGCGCAGTTCGCTCGGGCACTGGCGGTCTCTACTAAACATAAATATCTGATGAGCAGGGCGCTGGGCATCTTGCGTCTATCAAATCCAGCAATGTGGCGGTGAGCGAGCTCGATGCGCGCGGAAACACAGAATCTGGTCGAGGAAATCAAGCAGTCGGTGCGGCTGCTGAGGAGGCATCTTTGATGTCGATACCGCGACTCGACGCCTCGCCGAACTGAACAAAGAATCGGAAGGTCCCAACCTGTGGAACGATCAGGCGCGCGCACAGCGCATCATGCGCGAGCGCGATGCCCTTGACGACCAGCTCAAGGCGATTGGCCGCATCGAGCAGGAGCTTGAGGACCAACTCACGTTAATCGAGCTCGGCGAAGCCGAGAAAGATGAAAAGACCATTGCCGAGGCAGAGGCCGCGCTCAAATGGCTGAAAGTCGAAGTGGCCCGACGTGAACTCGAGGCGTTGCTGTCCGGCGAAGCTGACGCAAACGACTGCTACCTTGAAGTCCATGCGGGAGCTGGGGGTACCGAGAGCCAGGATTGGGCCAGCATGCTCATGCGCATGTATGTGCGTTGGGCCGAAGCGCACGGATATAAAGTCGAGTGGATCGAGGAAACCGAAGGCGAGGGCGCCGGCATCAAGTCAGCGACGGTCGTGATCAAGGGCCACAATGCGTACGGATGGCTCAAGAGCGAAAACGGCGTGCATCGCCTGGTGCGCATATCACCATTTGATGCCAATGCGAGGCGGCATACATCATTCGCGAGCGTCACCGTGTATCCCGTGGTGGATGACCGTATCAAGATTGACATCAAGGAAAGCGATGTGAGGACAGACGTCATGCGTTCCGGTGGCGCGGGCGGCCAGCACGTGAACAAAACCGAGTCGGCAGTACGCTTGACGCACATCCCGACCAATATTGTGGTCAAATGCCAAAATGATCGCTCACAGCATCGCAATCGAGCCATGGCGTGGGATATGCTGCGCGCGAAGCTTTTCGAAATCGAAATGAAGAAACGTGAAGAGAAGGCAGCAGCCGAACAGGCCGCGAAAACCGATATCGGTTGGGGCCACCAAATTCGCTCTTACGTGCTGCAGCCGTATCAAATGGTGAAGGATCTGCGGACCGGCGTGTCAACTTCAAATACCGCCGGCGTGCTCGATGGCGATCTCGACGAATTCATGCAAGCAGCGCTCGCACAGAAAGCGTTTGGCGGTGGGCCCGAACGGGTCGAGGATGTGGAGTAACAAATTTCGCGCTAGACGTTGCCGAGCCGTAGACCTGCGCGGAGAAATTTCTGCGGATCGACGGCTTCGCCATTCACCCGCGTCTCATAGTGCAAATGCGGTCCTGTGGAGCGGCCGGTCGAGCCAATCCTGCCAATGACCTCTCCAATGCGTACGAGCTGACCAATCTTCACGTCGATCGCCGAGAGATGACCATAGCGGGTCGCGAGGCCATTGCCGTGGTTGATTTCCACCATGTTGCCATAGCCGCCCTCGCGCCCGGCAATTGTTACGTGGCCAGTGGCAGTGGCGCGCACGGGCTCGCCGACGTCGCCGCGCAGGTCGATGCCGGTATGAATTGCAGGGCGACCTAAAAACGGGTCCATTCGCATGCCAAAAGGCGAACTCATGTCAACTTCACCAATGACCGGCTTTCGCACCGGTACTGTCACCAGCGTTTGGCTGTAGCGGTTGATTTGCGCACGGGCGACATTGATACGGTAAAGCTGGCGATCGAAAGCGCTGGCGCCCACCTGCGATGGCTTAACCGGAACGAACGGACCGCCGGCCGCGGCCTCTGCTGGCTTGTTGGCTGAATCGACGCCAAGGTCGGCAAGGACACTTCGGATTCGGCGCACCCTCGTATCGACGCGCTCTTCGATATCGGTGAGCGTGGCTGCTTGCCGTTGCTCGACCTTGTCTAGCGATAGAGAAACGCGGGCGAGCGCGCCACCGAGGCCGCCGGGAATCGTGCGCTCAGCAATTCGAGTTGCCATCGACGGCAGTTCACGCGACTGTAACCGGGCCTCACGATCGGGCGGCGCGACGAAGATTACTGTGTCGCTGATCGGCGACGGGCGCGGGGTTTTTTCAGGAAGTGTTGCGGCTGGCGGCGCAGTTCGCGCAGGCTTTATTGATCCAGTGATCGGAAGATCTCCGGCAAGCGCGTAGGTACGCTGTTCCAACGTTGTCTGCCGCTGAAGCAGTGCGTTGAGCTTTTGCTCGAACTGCTCCTGGTCGAGCAACTGCCGGCTCATGATACGGTCGACCTGAGCGCGCAATTCCGCGATGCGATCTTCGTAAGCGAATTGCATCTCGGTCTGACGACCGATCAGGCGGGTAAGAACGTTTTCACGAAAGGCAAAATAGGTGCCGGTCGCAATGGACCACACCGCCATGATGACCAGTGCGCCGACCACAATCCAAAATGCGACCGGTCCTATGCGAACCTGACGTCCGGCATGGGCGAGCGTGTAGCCGTCATGACGGTGCTGGAGATGCCGCGACATTGTGGCGGCTGATGCCCGCACGTGCTGCCCACGGCGAAGGGCCGGGTCCGTCTCCGGGTAATACGAAAGAGATGAGTGCGACATCGACGCTCCGCGCCGGTTTCGGCCGTGGTCGAACCGCTGGCCAACACAGTCGATATCAATCTGATATGGTTAAGAAACCGGTAAACCGGTTGGAGCTATGATTCTTGAGTAATTGCCGGGGATTACAGGTCTTGGGCTGCTAGCAAAACATCTTCGGCGTGTCCCATGACCCGCACTTTCGGCCAGACTCGAACAATGTGGCCGTCCTTGCCGACCAAAAACGTCTTGCGGATGACCCCCATGTATTTGCGCCCGTACATCGATTTTTCGCCCCACGCCCCATATGCCGCGAGCATCTTTTTGGCTTCATCGGACCCGAGCGCAATGCCGAGCTTGTGTTTGGTTTTGAATTTCTCCTGCGCCCGTACCGGGTCAGCAGAAACCCCGAGAATTTCCGTATCGGCCTTGGCGAATTCACCTCGTAACTTTGAGAATGCTAGCGCCTCCTTTGTACAACCCGGCGTATCGGCCCTGGGGTAGAAATAGAGGACCAGGTTGCGGCCCTTGAAGTCCTTCAAAGAGATTCTGCCGCCGCCATCCCGCGGGAGGGTGAAGGCTGGAGCCTTCGCACCCGCAACAAGCTCTCGCTCCATATGCCTTCCTTTCGTCGTTTTCGGGCGGTCATGTCGCACATGCCATTTGCGTCGGAGGGACGCAACTGGTTCCACAGTTAAGTGCCGCGCGCAACGCCGCGTATCCGGGCGGGCACGATACCCATGCTGCTTCATACGAGGATGCCACCGATCGCATGACAGGTAGCGAACACGAGCACGGGCACCGGATCCATGCCGTCGCCGTGGGACATGCGGCGCATCAACGGCGCGTCACACAAGTTCTTCGCCGCCGGCGTTGGACCTGGGTGCGCCGTCGGGCCGTTACCCTGGTTCGCCTGCGCTTCTTGCGTCGCCTGTTTTTGGGCTTGGTGATTTTTGCTTCCACCGCAACCGTTGCGGTGCTTGGGCTGTGGTGGCGACTATCAAGTGGCCCAATCGAACTTGATCTGGCGACACCATGGTTGAAAGCAGCAATCGAGGAAAACTTCGGCGGCAACCATAGTGTCGTCGTCGGCGGCACTCAGCTCGAACGCGAAAAGGGTCGCACCTCGCTTCGCTTGCGCGACATCATTGTGCGCGATACCGACGGCACAATAGTAGCCTCCGCGCCAAAGGCTGAAGTTGGACTTTCTGGTAGAAGTCTTTTGGTGGGGCGGTTGCGGGCTCAAAGCCTCAACCTCGTGGGCGCAGAAATATCCGTGCGTATTGAGACCGATGGCCGCCTTACGGTGTTCGCCGGCGCCGACAAACGGCCGATCGCAACCGCCGCGCCGGCAAGCGGACCGCCCCGCGTGAGCGAGCCGGATATTGCGGGAACTCCCCAAGGCGCCTTGCGCGCAGGTTTTCAAGATCTGGCGAGCGTCATGGCGAGGATTGATGCCGTCGGTCAGACCGGCCTCGACGGGCACGATCTGCGCGAGCTCGGTCTCAAAAATGGAAATCTTGTCGTTGACGATCGTCGTAACGGTAAGCGTTGGACATTTGATGGAATCAACGCAAGCCTGACACGTCCTCGCCAAGGAGGCGTTGTTTTTCGACTCGAGTCCGACAACTCCGAACGACCTTGGGCTCTGAGTGCCGCAATGCGTCCGCTTGCCGACGGCATGCGCGCAGTAGGCATCGAGGCGCGCAAGGTTTCCATGCGCGATATTGTCTTGGCGCTCAGGCTCGACACGAAGGGTGTCGATGTCGACCTGCCCTTGTCAGCAAGTATCCGCGCCGACGTGTCGCCAGATGGGACCCCACAGCTGGTGCAAGGTCAGCTTATCGTTGATGCGGGGACCATCAGTGATCGCGACAGAATCCGCTTGAACATTGACCATGCCGATTTCCGGTTCAACTGGGATGCACGACGCCGCAGTTTGATTTCGCCATTCCAAATCCAATCAGGCGGCAATCAATTCACGATGCGTGCGATCTTGGAAGGACCGGCAGACGACAGCGGCATGTGGCAGATCGAAGTAACGCGAGGCGATACGGTGATCGATCCGATCATAATTGCGCCCGGAGCGTCAGCGGACGAAGAGGGTATGGCTATAAACCGTGTGGCAGTTCACGCGCGTATCGACACCATTCGCAAACGTATCGAGCTTGCTCAGGGCGATTTCGGCCGCATCGATACCCGCCCTTCGCATAATATCGGTATCGCCGTTACGGGAAACCTCGATTATTCGGGGGCGGAGCCGCATCTTGCCTTTGGCGCTGCCGGCACGCGCATGACAGTGTCCGCGATGAAGCGGCTCTGGCCGATATTCATTGCCGCGGATGTGCGGTCATGGGTCGAAGATCATATCTCCGGAGGTTTGGTTGATCGCGTCGTAGTTGCCGGCAATGCGCCCTTGGAGGGCTTTACGCACGACGGCGCGCCGATACCTGAAGATGGGCTGTCAATCGACATTGAAACAAGCGGCACAACCTTGCGTCCGATTGCAAGTCTACCGGCTATCCGCGACGCCGATCTAACGGTCCGCGTCAGCGGTCGCAGTGCCGTCGTCAATCTCGGTCGCGGTACGGTCGAAGCTGCGCCGGGCCGGAAGCTCAATATCGCCAGCGGCGTGTTCGAGGTTCCCGATACTTATCCCAAGCCTGCGCCAGCACGAGCAAGTTTTCGCATGGACGGCACTGTACCGGCCGCCGCTGCGCTGCTTGCAAGTGAAGGCTTGCGAGACGAGGTTGGCATCACACTCGATCCTGTATCGAGTCGGGGCACAGTTGCAGCCCAGGTCGCGGTTAAATTGGCAATCGGACGATCAGTACCAAAGGATGCTTCGACTTATGCGATTAGCGCGGATCTCATAAATTTTGCTGCCGATAAAATGTTATTGGGTCAAAAGGTTGAGGCATCGTTGCTCAAGGCGTCAGCGACGAGCGATGGCTTTCAGATCAAGGGTGACGTCAAGATCAACGGCACGCCTGCAACCATCGATTTGGTTAAGCAGAAAGGCGCCGCCGACGCCGAATTGCGCATGCAGTCGACTATCGATGAGGTTGCCCGCCGCCGCATGGGTATGGATCTCGGAAATACAGTCATCGGCGCCATTCCAGTCAAGATCGTCGGCCGTGTTGGCGACAACGTCAGCGACGATGGCATGAGCGTGGAAGCCGATCTCACGCCGGTGAAGATCGACAACCTGTTGCCTGGTTGGGTGAAGCCGGCCGGAAAACAGGCGCGCATTGCCTATACAATGGTGAAAAGCGCTAAATCTGTCCGATTTGATGACCTGAGCATCGACGGTCCTGGCACGACCGTGCGCGGTTCGGTCGAATTCGACAGCGCGAACGATATTGTGTCGGCGAATTTTCCCGTGTTTGGGCTGTCTGATGGTGACAAGGTCACGCTCAAAGTCGACCGGGGCACTGATGATGCCCTGCGCGTGGCCATGCGGGGCGATGTGTATGACGGGCGCAATTTCGTAAAATCGTTACTTGCAGGTGGATTGGCGGACAAGAACAAGACCAAACAGGAGGATCTCGATCTCGACATCAAACTTGGCACCGTAGCGGGCCATAATGGAGAGACACTGCGCGGCCTTGATCTCAGGCTGTCACGCCGAAGTGGTCACATCCGCACCTTTTCAATGGCCAGCAAAATTGGCCGCGATACGCCACTCAATGGCGATCTGCGTATACGTTCCCGCGACAACCATCAGGTTATCTATTTTGAGACAGATGACGCAGGAGCGTTGTTCCGGTTCACCGACATGTATCCGCGCATGTTCGGAGGCCAAATGTGGGTGGCGTTGGATCCGCCGACCCAGGAGCAGTCACCACAAATTGGTACGCTCTTTATTCGAAGTTTTGCGGTGCGCGGAGAGCCTACGCTTGATAGGGTGGTATCGGGAGCGCCGGGTGCGGCGGGCGCGACTGGCGTCGATTTCAGCGAGTTGCGCACGGATTTCACGCGGTTGCCTGGCAAGATGACGATCCGCGACGGCATCGTTCGTGGGCCATTGGTTGGGGCCACGATCGAAGGTCAGATCGACTACACACGTGATGACGTCCACCTGCGCGGCACGTTCGTGCCGTTCTATGGTCTCAACAACATGTTCGGCCAAATCCCGATCGTGGGTTTGTTCCTTGGCGGCGGCAGCAAGGAGGGATTGCTCGGCATCAACTATGAAGCGGTCGGCCCGCCCGGTTCGCCGCGCATTACAGTCAATCCGGTCAGTGCAATTGCGCCTGGTCTGTTACGCAAATTCATCCCGTCACCGGGGACGTTCGACCCGAATTTTAATCCTCTTCCGCCGTCGCGGTATTAGGACTACTTCGGTTTGAATTGAAAGTGTCGCTTTTTACCGACCGACAGAATATGAACACCCTCAGGATTTGCGTTACTTTCAGTTAGCATCATCTTCTCGTCGGTAACGACCTCTCCATTCAACTTAATACCGCCTTGCTTGATTTGACGACGTGCTTCGCTCGTCGATGACACGGCGCCAGTCTGAACGGCGGCAATAAGAATTCCGATTGGGTATTCGGTTTTGTAAGTTGGCAATGTGTCCGCCGGAGCGCCTTCCTCAAATGTCTTTTGTGCTGTATCGGCCGCTTGGTCAGCAGCCGCACGACCGTGCACCAGAGTTGTTGCCTCGGTGGCAAGCACTTTCTTCGCTTCGTTGATCTCATTGCCCTTGAGGGCAGCAAGGCGCGCAACCTCGCCGAGCGGCAGCACCGTGAACATCTTCAGGAAGCGGACAACGTCACCGTCTTCCGTGTTGCGCCAATATTGCCAGTAGTCATAGGGGCTCACCAGGTCAGCGTTGAGCCAAACTGCACCGGCCGCCGTTTTGCCCATCTTGGCGCCCGAGGAGGTCGTGATCAGCGGTGCTGTGAGAGCAAACAGCTGCGCATTGAGCAGACGCCGACCAAGGTCGATGCCGTTGACAATATTGCCCCACTGATCGGAGCCGCCCATTTGCAAAATGCAGCCGTATCGCCTGCTCAGCTCGACGAAGTCATAGGCCTGCAACACCATGTAGTTGAATTCGAGAAATGAAAGTTCCTGCTGGCGATCAAGGCGCAACTTGACAGAATCGAAAGCAAGCATGCGGTTGACCGAAAAATGCCGGCCGACGTCGCGCAGAAAATCGATGTAGTTTAGCTTATTGAGCCAGTCGGCATTGTTGCCCATGATTGCATTGCCGCCGGCACCTTCGAATTTAAGGAATTTCGAAAAAATTATGCGGATACGTTTTAGGTTTTCATTGATCACATCGTCGGTAAGAACACGTCTACTCTCGTCCTTTCCAGACGGATCCCCGACGCGCGTTGTGCCTCCGCCCATCAGCGCGATCGGGCGATGTGCGGTCTGCTGCAGCCAATACAGCATCATAATCGGCAATAGTGAGCCGACGTGCAGGGAAGCCGCAGTACAATCGAACCCGATATAGGCCGTAATCGCGCCTGCTTTAGCCCTTGCGTCGAGCACTTCCGGCTCCGACACCTGGTGGATGAAACCACGGTCGGCCAGAACATTAAGGAAATCGGATTTATAGGCGCTCATTCTCGAATCTCAGGCCGCGGTCTTGTCGCTGCGCTCGGCGGGTGGTGTAACAGGTCCGGCGTCGGATTCAACCGACGTGCGCGGCGCGCCCTTAAGTGCGTGTTCTCGGCCGGCGTGATTTAAGAAAAGCCGCGCAAAATCCGCCGTCGAATTGACGGTAGTTGTTGGTAATTTCTTCTCCCTTGCGGATATTGCGGCGAGCGACGATGTGACCATTGCGCCACTCGGTGTTGGCATCCTCCGAGTGGTTCATGTGATGATCATGGTCGATGGTCAGAAGGATCTCGCCATCTACCCGATATCCGTAATTCCAGATGTAGTCCCGCGCGGGTTTGGGCAAATTTGCGAACTGTCTCGGCGAGTAAACCCGGTCGAAACCCTCGACGAAGCGCCAAACTTTCGTGCCTTTGCGGACAAATTCGCCGGCAAAGACACCCAGTCCGTGAATCGCGCTCTTATCGAGATAGGTCTTGACGAGGAGCATGGGTCATGTCGCGGACGCCCAGCCGCGCATTTCAAATCAAGTCGTGCGCCGCTACGAGCGGCGCCGCATATCATGTTATGCCGCCGGCTTGCGCTCGGTCTTCAGGCGCTTGTCGAGGTACGCACTGATTGAAGTGAGCAGCGGTTCGACCTTGCCGTCAAAGAAATGATTTGCGCCCTGCACAACTTTCTGTTCGATCACAATGCCTTTTTGGGTCTTGAGCTTGTCGACGAGGGTGGTGACGTCCTTGTGCGGTACGACCGCGTCCTTGTCGCCGTGAATGATCAGGCCGGATGAAGGGCAAGGCGCCAGGAAGGAGAAGTCATACAGGTTGGCGGGCGGGCAGATCGAAATGAAGCCCTCGATCTCTGGCCGGCGCATCAGCAGCTGCATACCAATCCATGCGCCGAATGAGAAACCGGCGATCCAGCAGCTCTTGGCCTCCGGATTAATGGTCTGTGCCCAGTCGAGGGCTGCGGCGGCATCGGACAATTCGCCTTGGCCGTGATCGAACGAGCCTTGGCTTCGGCCCACACCGCGGAAATTGAACCGTAGAGCCGAGAAGCCCCGGTGCACGAAGGCGTAGTAGAGCTGGTAGATGATTGGATGGTTCATCGTCCCGCCAAATTGTGGGTGCGGGTGCAAGATGATGGCGATCGGCGCGTTCTTCTGCCGTGCAGGATGATATCGCCCCTCAATGCGCCCGGCGGGGCCGGTAAAAATAACCTCTGGCATTGGCGTCAACCTCGCACCGGAACTGCCGCTGCGGTCCGCGGCATCGGATTGTCATAATGGGGACCGGCGAAACTCCCGGCCCTAACCCCGGTTTAGAATTATTCTAATTATAGCGATTTTCCACTGTTCCTGGCCGCAACACGCGCTATAAGGGCCGGGAGATTTTTGGCTTCTAGCACGATCCCTAGGGCAAAAAGCAAGCTTTTTCGGGGGTCTAGAGCCAAAACGGTAATTAGGTATTGGCAGAGAGCTGTGGTGGAAAGAGCCTACTTTGATTGGAATGCAACTTCCCCTCTCCGCAGGGAGGCGCACGCTGCCGTAGTCGCGGCGCTCGGGGTCACCGGGAACGCATCGTCGGTCCATGCCGAAGGCCGCGCCGCGCGCCGTTTGGTTGAAGAAGCGCGCGAACAAGTTGCTCATCTGGTTGGAGCTGAAGCGAAGAACGTCACTTTCACGAGCGGAGCGACGGAAGCGAACATGTTGGCGCTAACGCCCGCACTTGAAGTTGTCGGGCGCAAGGAGCCGCGTGATCGTCTTTTCGTGTCGGCGATAGAGCATCCGTCCGTGCTGAGTGGCGGCCGTTTCGCCGCCGGGGAGGTCGAGGAAATGCCGGTCACGAGCGACGGCGTGCTTGATCTTGGTGCGCTCGAGCTCGGCATGAAAAAGGCCCAACGGCCGCTCGTGTCGGTCATGCTTGCCAATAACGAGACCGGTGTAATCCAGCCCATCCCCGAAATTGCGGAGGTCGTGCACGCCGAAAGCGGCGTGCTGCATGTAGACGCGGTGCAGGCGCCGGGGCGTATCGGCTGCGATATGACGACGCTCGGTGCAGACCTGCTGACGATCTCGTCGCACAAACTTGGCGGACCGCAGGGTGCTGGTGCACTCATTCGCCGTGACGATGTTCAGATTTTCGAGCCGTTGATTAAGGGCGGCGGACAGGAACGTGGCTTGCGCGGCGGTACCGAGAACGTTGCGGGCATCGCTGGGTTTGGTGCTGCTGCCGTTGTCGCAAAGGCAACGGATGCTCCCCGCATGACAGCGCTGCGCCAGCGTTTGGAAAATGGCATCAAGTCAATTACGCCCTTGGCGGTGATTTTCGGAGAGAATGCGCCGCGCCTGCCCAATACGACCTTTTTCGCGGTCCCCGGCATGAAGGCGGAGACTGCGATAATCGCTTTTGATCTCAATGGGATAGCTGTTTCATCCGGGGCTGCCTGTTCATCCGGCAAGGTCCAGGCGTCGCACGTTCTGGCGGCCATGGGCGTTGAATTGACGTTAGCCCGCGGCGCGGTTCGCGTCAGCCTCGGTTGGAAGACTACCGAATCCGAAATCGAGCAGTTCCTGCGAACTTGGAATATCTTGGCTGGATCATTACTTAAGGAGAGACGCGGCATCGCTGCCTAAGGTCGGCAACGCGCGTAAAACATCATCAACCTATGGGAACCTGCGCCGAGAAACAGCGCGAGCACCATAACCGACAAATCCAACCCGCGGTCCTTGCCACCGTGAGCGGAGGGAAAAATGCCGGCCGTACCAGAGACCGTCGATCAGGTCCGCCGTATCGACGTTGACCAATACAAATATGGGTTCGAAACACCGATCGAATCCGAAAAGGCCCCAAAGGGCCTTTCGGAGGATACGATCCGATTTATTTCGAACAAAAAGGACGAACCGGAGTGGATGCTCGCCTGGCGTCTGGAAGCATACAAGCGCTGGCTGACCATGCGCGAGCCGACCTGGGCCCGCGTCAGCTATCCGAAGATCGACTATCAGGACATTTACTATTACGCGGCACCGAAGGCATTCAGAGCGCCGAAGTCGCTCGACGAAGTCGATCCGGAGATTCTAAAGACCTACGAGAAACTCGGGATTCCGCTCAAAGAACAGGAAATCCTCGCCGGTGTGCGCAAGCAAGGTGAGCCAAGCGCACTCGACGATGATTTGACCGGTGGCGAATTTCGCCCGGGGCGCGTCGCGGTCGACGCCGTGTTCGATTCCGTGTCAGTCGCCACCACCTTCAAGGCGGAGCTGAAAAAGGCCGGCGTAATTTTCATGCCGATTTCGGAGGCGGTCCGCGAGCATCCCGAGCTAGTGAAGAAATATCTCGGCTCAGTCGTTCCGACCTCCGACAACTTTTTCGCCACCCTCAATTCGGCGGTGTTCTCCGACGGCTCCTTCGTTTATGTGCCGGAAGGCGTGCGCTGCCCAATGGAGTTGTCGACCTACTTCCGCATCAACGAACGTTCCACTGGCCAGTTTGAGCGCACATTGATCATCGCTGACAAGGGCGCTTACGTGTCCTACCTTGAAGGCTGTACCGCGCCGATGCGTGACGAGAACCAGTTGCACGCTGCGGTGGTTGAGCTCATCGCGCTCGACGATGCCGAGATTAAATACTCGACGGTGCAAAACTGGTATCCCGGTGACGCGCAAGGCAAGGGCGGCATCTTCAACTTTGTCACTAAGCGCGGCGACTGCCGCGGCAAGAATTCGAAGATTTCGTGGACGCAGGTTGAGACCGGTTCAGCGATCACCTGGAAATATCCGAGCTGCATTCTGCGCGGCGACAATTCGCGTGGCGAGTTCTATTCAATTGCTATTTCCAATGGCCATCAGCAAGTCGATTATGGCACCAAGATGTTGCACCTCGGGAAGAACACCACAAGCCGGATAATCTCGAAGGGCATCGCCGCCGGCAAATCCAACAACACCTATCGCGGACTCGTTTCGGCACATCGAAAAGCCAAGGGCGCACGCAATTTCACCAACTGCGACTCATTGCTTATCGGCGACAAGTGCGGTGCGCACACGGTGCCCTATATCGAGGCAAAGAACTCGTCGGCGACATTTGAGCACGAAGCGACCACCTCAAAGATTTCCGAGGACATGCTGTTCTATTGTCGTCAGCGCGGTATGTCAGCGGAAGAAGCGACCGCGCTTGTGGTCAACGGCTTTGTGAAGGACGTGCTGCAGCAGCTGCCGATGGAATTCGCCGTAGAGGCGCAGAAACTGATTTCAATTAGTCTGGAAGGAAGTGTGGGTTAGCATTATGGCGTTTCTTGAAGTCAAGAATCTCCATGTTGAGGTGGGAGGCAAGAAAATCCTCAACGGCCTCACGTTGTCGGTAGAAAAGGGCCAAGTTGCGGCGATCATGGGTCCGAACGGCTCCGGCAAGTCGACGCTCGCTTACGTGCTGGCCGGCAAGGACAACTATCAAGTCACCGAGGGCGACGTACTGTTCAACGGCGAGAGCATTCTTGAAATGGCGCCGGACCAGCGGGCGTCCAAAGGCATATTCCTGGCATTCCAATATCCCGTGGAAGTGCCCGGCGTTGCGACCATGACCTTCCTGCGCACGGCGCTCAATGCCCAGCGCAAGGCGCGCGGCGACGCAGAGTTATTAACTCCCGAATTCATGAAGCGGGTACGCGATACTGCCAGCAACCTCGGCATCAGCCAGGACATGCTGCGGCGCGCAGTCAATGTCGGCTTTTCCGGCGGCGAGAAGAAGCGCAACGAGATTTTGCAAATGGCGGTGCTGCAGCCCCGGTTGGCTGTCCTCGACGAGACGGATTCCGGTCTAGATATCGACGCGCTCAGAATCGTGGCGGACGGAGTGAACCGGCTACGTTCGCCCGACCGTTCGATGGTGGTGATTACTCACTATCAACGTCTGCTCAACTATATCGTGCCAGATGTCGTGCATGTGCTGGCCAAGGGCCGCGTCGTCAAGTCCGGTGGCAAGGAGCTAGCGCTCGAGCTCGAAGCCAAGGGCTATGCGCAATTCCAGGGCGAGGCCGCCTGAATGAACACTGGTGTCCGTGCCTTGAAAACTCCAGCCGAACAGGCGCTCGACGCCGCTTTTACTGCCGCGCGTGGAAATCTGCCGGGCAAAGGTTCGGTTGCGGCGCTGCGCGAGAGTGCATTCCGGCGCTTCGACGCGCTGGGCCTGCCGCATCGGCGTATCGAGGAATGGAAATATACCGATCTGCGCGCGCTTTTGCGCGACGCGTTTCCGCTGGCAGCGCCGCCCAGTTCGGAGGCCAAGGCTGAATCGAAGGACGCCGGAAAAATATTCGCCGGCATTGCCGCCCGTAGACTGGTCTTTGTCAGTGGCGCCTTTGTACCGGAATTGTCAGACCTGACGCCGGAGCCTGGGCTTTTTGTGAGTTCACTAGCCGAAGCACTCGGCAAGGGTGAGTCCTTGGTGGCCAATGTTGGCAAGACTTTTGAAACCGAAGATGTAGCGGTCGCTCTCAACACTGCATTGATGGGCGATGGCGCGACAATCCGGGTGGCAGCCGGAACCACGCTCAAGCGTCCGCTCCATCTGGTTTTTGCAAGCGGCCGTGAACCCGCCGCGGCCTTTATCCGTTCGCTCGTTGTGATCGAGAAAGGAGCGCACGTCACTCTCGTTGAGAGTCACGACAGCGGTTCCGCTCAGATCAACGCGGCGCTCGAATTGGTGGTCGGCGATGACGCGGAGGTCGACTATGTGAAAACGACGCAGGCGCAAGGACTGCATATCTTCAGCCTGATGGCTGCGATTGGCGCGCGTGCGACCTTTAACAGTTTCTCTTTTAATGCCGATGCGAAACTGGTGCGCAACCAGATGTTTGTGCGCTTTGCGGGCGAGGGCAGCAAAGGTAGCATCCGCGGCGTAAGCCTGCTTAAGGGTAAAGAACACGTCGACACCACACTGCTGATCGATCATGTCAAGGGCCATTGCGAAAGCCGCGAACAGTTCAAATCGGTGCTCGATGATGAAAGCCACGCTGTATTCCAGGGCAAAATCGTGGTTCAGCCGCACGCGCAAAAAACCGATGCCAAGATGATGACGCGCGCATTGCTGCTTTCCGACGAGGCGGAAGCTGACAACAAACCTGAATTGGAAATTTTTGCCGACGATGTGATTTGCGGTCATGGGGCGACAACCTCGGCGCCGGACGAAGCCCTAAAATTCTATCTGATGTCGAGAGGAATTCCGGAGGAGGAAGCCGAAGCGTTGCTGATCCAGGCCTTCATTGGCGAGGTCGTAGAGGAAATCTCCAATGATGCAATCCGCGAAGCATTGATGTTCGCGGCGCTCAAATGGCTGGGTGCGCGGGGATAGCCATGCATCCAGCAGTGCGCAACGGTTCCTATGATGTCGCGCGCATTAGGGCTGATTTTCCTGCGCTGGCGCTCAAAATTTATGGAAAGCCGCTGGTCTATCTGGACAACGCCGCCTCGGCACAGAAGCCGAAAGCAGTGCTTGACCGGCTTCAGAAAGTTTACACCCAGCAATACGCCAATGTGCATCGTGGCCTTCACTATTTGGCCAACGAAGCAACTGAGGCCTACGAAAACGCACGCGAGACTGTACGTGCGTTTCTAAACGCGAGCCGCAAAGAAGAGATTGTCTTCACCCGTAATGCGACCGAGGCGATTAACCTGGTTGCCTACACTTTCGGACGCGAGCGCATCAAGGCCGGCGATGAAATTGTGCTCTCGATCATGGAGCACCATTCCAATATTGTGCCTTGGCATTTTTTGCGTGAGCGTCAGGGCGCAATCATAAAATGGGTGCCAATCGACGAAGATGGCAATTTCCTGCTGGACGAATTCGAAAAGCTGCTCACGCCACGTACCAAGATGGTCGCGATCACCCATATGTCGAACGCGCTTGGCACGGTCGTGCCAGTCAAGCAAGTCGTGAAACTTGCCCATGCGCGTGGCATTCCCGTTTTGATCGACGGGGCGCAGGCTGCCGTGCACCTGGATGTGGACGTCCGTGATATCGGTTGCGATTTTTACGCATTTACCGGGCACAAATTATATGGACCGACCGGCATTGGCGCGCTCTACGGCCGATATGATCACCTCGCCGCGATGCCGCCATTTAATGGCGGCGGTGAAATGATCCACGAGGTGTTCGAGGATCGCATCACCTACGGGGAGCCTCCGCATAAATTTGAAGCCGGTACGCCGGCAATCGCGCAAGCGATCGGTTTCGGAGCGGCGATCGATTACGTCAATTCGGTTGGCAAAGCGCGTATCCGTGCGCATGAGGGCAATTTGGTTGAATACGCGCACGAGCGTCTCGGTCAGATCAACTCGTTACGCGTCATCGGCAGGGCACCTGACAAGGGGCCAATCGTGTCATTCGAGATGAAAGGTGCGCATCCACATGATGTGGCCACGATCATTGATCGAGCGGGCGTAGCCGTGCGCGCGGGGACCCATTGTGTCATGCCCCTGCTTGCGCGGTACGGACTGACTGCCACCTGCCGCGCTTCGTTCGGCATGTACAACACCAAAGACGAGATAGACACGCTTGCCGCTTCGCTCGTCAAGGCGCAGGAATTCTTCGCATGACAGAAAATGCGTCCGACAACACACCCGCAGCGGATAAAGCACCGGAGAATGCCGCCGTGACCGGTTCGCCGGCGTTGCCACAGGATGAGCTCAGTAAGCTCACCGACGATATTATCGCCGGCCTCAAGACCGTCTACGATCCGGAAATCCCGGCTGATATCTACGAACTCGGATTGATCTACAAAATCGACATTGGCGACGATCGCACAGTCAAGATTGACATGTCGCTGACCTCGCCAAACTGTCCGGCGGCGCAGGACCTGCCGGTCATGGTGGAAAATGCCGTGTCGAGCGTGCCTGGCGTGCGCGAAACCAAGGTTTCTGTTGTATGGGAACCACCCTGGGATCCGAGCCGGATGTCGGACGAAGCGCGACTCGTGTTGAATATGTGGTGAGTTGCAGGAGAAGCTGTGAGACACCACATTAGATTTTGACAAGGATCGCTGATGGCAACAGCACGGCCCCGACCTCAAGTGATGCGGCTCACTGACGCGGCTGCAACGCGTATCAAGGACGTAATGACGCGGGCTATAAAGCCTGTCGCCGGTGTTCGCGTTGGCGTCAAGAATGGCGGCTGCGCAGGCATGGAATATACCATGGAATATGCCGAGGCGATTCATCCGACCGATGAGGTCGTTGAGGACAAGGGCGTCAAGATCCTGATCGATCCGAAAGCGGTGCTATTTCTGCTCGGCACCGAGATGGACTACAAGACCGACAAGTTGTCGGCTCAATTTATCTTCAACAATCCAAACCAGACCAGCGCGTGCGGCTGCGGCGAGTCGGTGCAGCTGAGGCCGGCGAAGGGCACAGAATAAAGCCGTCAAGCAACCTGCGAGGCGTCCGCTTCTGCCGTTGCTTCAGGGTCAGTCTCGCACACCACACGATTCCGGCCGTGCCGCTTTGCGGCATAGAGACATTCGTCCGCGCGCTCGATTAGCGACTGCGCGCTGTCGCCGTTGCGTAAAGCGGCAACACCAAGCGAAAGGGTCACCCGGCCAAGATGCTCACCCGTCGAACGCTTCATGAGTTCTTTGGTCATCACGGCACGGCGAATGTGGTCGGCAACAGTTACCGCCGCGCGTAACGGGGTGTTGGGTAGAATAATTGCGAATTCCTCGCCGCCGTAGCGCGCTGCGGTGTCTTTGCCTTTCACATTGTGCTTCACCGTCATAGCTACCAGGCGCAAAACTTGGTCGCCAGTCAGGTGGCCGAAACTGTCGTTGAAGTTCTTGAAATGATCGATGTCGGTAATCATGAGCGAGAGGGACTCGTCCTTTGTGCCCGCGTCTGCAATTGATTTTTCCAACGTAACGTCAAAAAATTTTCGATTGGCGAGCTGGGTCAACGGGTCAGTCAAGCTTTCGGTTCGTACCGCCTCGAGATTTTCCTGGAGTTCATTGATTTCGCGCTTTGAGGCAGTAAGCCGTTCTTCCAATTGCTTGTTGGCATGCTCCATCGTCTTGGTAGTTTGGACTAGACTTTCGACAATGGCGCGCAAACCTTCGCGGTCCTTTGACTGGCCAAGTTGTTCGGTGGCGCCAACGAGGCTTTCAGTGTAGCTGCTGGCCGAGCCTGCAACGGCATCGATCATGGCCATTACCTGGTCGATCTCGCCCTTGACCTGGGCGCCGACCTCATCAATCCGCTCAGTCAGCCGCGTTGGCGACAGGTAGTGCTCATAAATTTGCGTGAGGTCGGCTTCGGAAATATTACCATTGGCCTTGAGCGTCGCGTTTACCTGCTGGTTAAGCGCGGGATGATGGCCGGTCGCGTAGGTGTACCAAATTTCGTAATTGCGGGCGGTCGCAGGCTGGCGCAGCGCCTTCATCTGACCGAGAGCAATCTCCGCGAACGCCATTGTGCGTTCGTAATTTTCGGCACGCCCGGTCATTCGCAAGACCTCCAGTTGCAGGCCCATGCCTGCGGAGGACGGCACACGGCGTCTCCGGCGAAACCGTATTCGAGGGAAGTGAATGGGGGGTAAATTTGGAACTCAGTCACGCAACGAGAGGTTGCGCAGAGGGCAGGCGGCACTTCAGGCCTTGATTGGGACCGATCGTAGCAGAAATGCGGGAAGGTGTACGCCCTCGGATTCTTTCACCTCCGGACGAGGCGCGGCCTTAGGCCCGGGGGCACCTTTTTTTGCCTGGCGGGCGGGGTGCCGGTGCCCGTCCCGTGTAGCGCGAGAGTGCTTACCGTCCCGGGGCGGCCGGCTTTCATGCTTTTCGGCAGGGGGTGATTTGTCCATCCAGGGAATGGTCTGACCGGTCAGCCGCTCGATCGCACCGACTGCCTTGCCGTCGACCGGCGCGACAATCGTGATTGCGGTGCCGGTGCGCCCGGCGCGACCGGTGCGGCCAATGCGGTGCACATAGTCGTCGGGGTGGTGCGGCACATCGAAGTTGAAGACGTGGCTGACCTCAGGGATGTCGAGACCGCGGGCGGCAACGTCGGATGCAATCAGTAGTTCGGCTTCACCGCGGCGGAAGCGATCGAGCGCGGCCATGCGCGCGGGCTGATCCATGTCGCCGTGCAACGCTACTGCATTGAATTTATGACGTAGCAGCGAACGGTGCAGATTGGCGACCTCACGCTTGCGATTGCAGAAAATGATGGCGTTTTTGAAACCATCGACCGAGCGTATCAGACGGCGCAGTGTTTCTCGCTTATCGTGCGGCTCGCGGCCGGTCGCCACCAGCAGCTGGTTGATGGTGGCGGCGGTGGTGGCGGGCTTTGCGACTTCGACACGCACCGGATTATGCAGAAAGGTATCGGCGATGCGCTGAATTTCGGACGGCATGGTTGCGGTGAAGAATAAAGTCTGCCGCGTGAACGGAACCAGCTTGCCGATGCGTTCGATGTCAGGAATGAAACCCATATCGAGCATACGGTCGGCCTCATCGATGATCAAAAGCTCGCAACCTGACAGGAGCAACCGCCCACGCTCGAAATGATCGAGAAGGCGGCCAGGGGTAGCGATTAACACGTCCACGCCGCGCAGGAGCTTGGCGTCCTGGTCGTCGAACGACACACCGCCGATGATCAGCGCGACATTGAGTTTATGGTTCTTGCCGTACTTCTCGAAATGGTCGGCGACTTGGGCCGCAAGTTCTCGTGTTGGCTCAAGAATGAGTGTACGCGGCATGCGCGCGCGCGCGCGCCCTTGTTCAAGCATGGTGAGCATTGGCCAAACGAATGCGGCGGTCTTGCCGGTGCCGGTCTGTGCAATGCCGAGAACATCGCGCCGTGCCAGTACGTGCGGAACAGCTTGATCTTGAATGGGTGTCGGGGTCTTGTAGCCGGCCGCCTTGATCGCAGCGAGAACCTTGGCGGATAGGCCGAGATGTGAGAAAGCCATATAACCTCAAAAACCGCCCGGACGCGCCGGACGTGCAAAAACCGATTGCTTTGCGCGGAGGACGGCCGAATCCTTAAATCAGACCGGTTGCCGGGAACATAGGGCGCAAAGGGCCAAAGTCAATGCTTCTGGACGTCATTAAGTCGTATTAATTCTTAATCCTTTTGTCCAGAAAACGTGGTGCTGACAATCTTTTGCCGCTCATTTTGTGCAGGGACTGTAGTGATCAGGCTACATCGATCCGCGTTGAAATAACGGAGCGCTCATGCCCGGCGCACGGGACACTGCAGGTACAATTGCGCCGCCGCCTCTCTTGGCCGCAGCTATCATTGTGCTTGGCCTTGTTCTCGATTGGTTGCTGCCGGCGTACGTATTGACGCTGTTGCTGTCGCTCGCCGTTCGCGTCGTGATCGGAGCAGCTTTAATGGTTGCCGGGTTCGCCCTCATCATTCCCGCCAACCTTGCATTTCGATCGGCTGGCACCAACGTCGAACCTTGGAAGCCTTCGGTCACCTTGGTTGTTGGCGGTATTTTCAGCTGGCTGCGCAATCCGATGTACGTCGGAGGCACGCTGTTTCTCGCCGGGCTTGCCATCCTTCTCGGATCCGACTGGATGCTGGTGATGACCGTCATTTTTGTGTTGGTAATCCATTTTGGAGTGGTCAAGCGCGAGGAACGCTATCTAGAAGCGAAATTCGGCGATGCCTATCGCCGCTATGTGAGCGCGGTCCCGCGCTATGGACTGCCATTCTGAAACTCACGACGATTGTGCAATGCTGTCCAGGCTTCGTCCTTTGCGTTCGCGAAGGCGGACGCTTATAGGGGGCGCCGGATCCACTCGCTAGGAACGGGATGATGCGCACGCAGGTTGGAATTGTCGGGGCGGGGCCGGCCGGGCTTATGCTGGCGCGATTGCTTCATCTGCAAGGCATTGAGTCAATCATCATCGAGAATCGCAATCGCGATTACATCGAAAACCGCATCCGTGCCGGATTGATCGAGCATTGGGCTGCGAACCTACTGACTGATGTTGGCGTTGGCGCCCGCATGCAGCGCGAAGGCGTGCAGCATTGGGGTATTAATATTGGGATCAACGGTGCGTTACATCGCATCGATTTCAAGGCACTAGTGGACAAGCGGGTCATCATCTACGGACAACAGGAAGTCGTGAAAGATTTGGTGGGGCGCTGGCTTTCCGATGGCGGGCCGCTGCTGTTCGAGGTCGATAGCGTTACAATTCACGACCTCAGGACGCAGCGGCCAAAGATCCGGTTCACACATCAGGGCCGCCCGCAGGAGATCGATTGCGATTTTATTGCCGGGTGCGATGGATTCCACGGAATTTGCCGGCCGAGTTTTCCCGAGGGCATCCTGAGTATATTCGAGCGTGAATATCCGTTTGGCTGGCTCGGCATTCTGTCGGAATCGCCGCCGCCCGATCATGAGTTGATCTACTCCTACACCGATCGCGGTTTCGCGCTTTACACGATGCGCTCGCCGACTTTGGCGCGGCTTTATCTGCAATGCGATCACGATGAAGAAATCGAGAATTGGCCAGATGCACGCATCTGGGATGAATTGCACAAGCGGCTTGGCGGCGCGCGCACGCTGCAGGAAGGTACGATGCTGCAAAAGGGCATCACGCCGATGCGCAGTTTCGTCGTTGAGCCGATGCAATATGGCCGCCTCTTCCTTGCCGGCGACAGCGCGCACATTGTTCCGCCCACCGGCGCCAAGGGCATGAACCTTGCGTTTGCCGACGTGATGATGTTGTCCCGTGCGCTCATTGCTTTCTACAAGAACAAACGCAACGAGGCTTTGGAAAACTACTCGGCGACCTGCCTGCGGCGAGTGTGGTACGCGCAGCGGTTCTCGTGGTGGATGACTCAAATCATGCACCGATTTCCCAACGAGTCCGCTTTTGACCGCCGTCGTCAACTTTCGGATCTTGACTATCTCACGAGCTCACGGGCCGCGGCGACGTCCTTGGCTGAGCAATATGTGGGTCTGCCGCCGGACTAGTCGCTCAGCGCCGAGCGAAGTGGGCGGCGCAAAAGCACAATAACGATCGCGGATATCGCCGAGATGACGGTCAGCATCAGGAAGAAATTCGCCTTCTCCATGCTCGACCAAAATGTGCCGAGATACCCGGCAAGAAATCCGCCGGCGAAACTCGTTGCGAGCCATACACCCATCATCATTGATAGCAACGCCTTCGGCGCGATTTTCGTCACCAGCGACAGGCTCGTCGGTGACAAGTAAAGTTCGCCGATTGTGATCACGGCAAAAAAAGCGAATAGCCACAGCCAACTCGCCTTTTCGGTGCCGGCACTCCAAGCCGCAACCACCATGATCAGATAGGCGAGGGCATTGATAGCGCAGCCGATCGCTAACTTGCCGACAGTCGAAGGCTCGTTCTTTCCCTGGTGGCGCCACAGGGCAATAACGAATGGCGTAAAGGCAAAAATCATGAACGGATTAAATGCCTGAAACCAGGTGACCGGGATTTCACCGCCGAGAAACCGGCGGTCGGTAAACTGATCAGCCCAGAGTGCGATCGTGTTTCCTTGCTGTTCATAGGTTGCCCAAAACAGGCTGGCTGGCACAAACAACAACAACAGCGCAATGATCGATTGCCATGCCGAGCGATCAAGCCGCCCGTCCGGTAGTGGACGTGCGGCAAAGGCATCGACCGGCAAATGTGGGGTCGCGGCCAGATAGATAACAAGGCCAAGCGTCATACCGACGCCCGCCGCGGCAAAACCGTAGTGCCATCCGATCACTTCGCCGAGCGTGCCGCAGATGAGCGGGGCCAGAAATGCTCCGAGGTTAATGCCGACATAGAAGATCGAGAAAGCACGATCGCGGCGACGATCGCCGCGCGGATACAGCAGGCCGACTTGAGTTGAAATATTCGGCTTGAAGGCTCCGTTACCGAGAATGAGAAAACCAAGCGCAAACAGAAACGATTGTTCGAAGGCCATCATAAAATGGCCGATTGCCATTAGCGCGGCGCCAACGATGACCGTGCGCCGCTGTCCGAGCACGCGATCGGCGAGCAGACCGCCCAGTATGGGCGTCAGGTACACAAGCCCGGTGTAGAAGCCGTATATCTGTGAAGCGAGGGGTTGGGGCGGCAGCGGCCCGAATACGGACTCAAGTGCGCTTTTAAAATAAGCAAGCCCCACCACGTCGCCCGCATATTGCGGCACAAGCAGATATTTGACCATGTAAAGAACGAGAAGCGCGCGCATTCCGTAATAAGAGAAGCGCTCCCACATTTCTGTTGCGAACAGGTAGGCAAGAGCTCGCGGATGGCCAAAAAGGTCGGCTTGCCTGACATGCCTACATGTTTGATTTGTGGGCGTAACGCTCATGTTTCGGCTTGGAACGACCAATGGTGGACTAGGCATTTAATATCATGACAAAGGCGTTTCCGAATTGCTGCCCTCAGTGTACGATTTCCGCAAGTGCGCTGGGGAGGAACAGCGCGCAAATGGGGAATGCGCAATGACAAAAATTCGTATCAGCATAATTTACATACTGTTGCTCGCGGCTGTTGCCGTAGGGCAAGCGCACGCGCAAAGTGACTTTCCAAACCGGCCGATTCATTTCATCGTCGGCTTCGCTGCAGGTGGCGGCAATGATCTTTTCGCCAGATTGGTACTGCAAAAGTTCCAGGAGAATACCGGGGCGACGGCCATAGTCGAGAACCGCGTAGGTGCTGGTGGACGCATCGCTGCGGAATTCGTCGCACGTCAGCCGGCTGACGGCTACACAGTGTTGGTCGGTGCGACCGGGCAAATGTCAATTGCAACTGCCATCTTCACCGACCTCAGCTATCACGCTAGCAATAGTTTTATTCCATTGAATATGATCGCCTCGTTCCCGCTGGTCCTGGTCGTGCCGGCAGATCATCCGGCCAAGACCGTGAAGGAACTCGTCGCCTGGGCGAAAGCCAATCCTGACAAATCAAATTACGGCACCTCGTCTCCGGCCTTCACGATCGCGAGTGAACTGTTCAAGCTCAAGAGTGGCATGCCGGGGGTCGCGATACCGTACAAGAGCAGCAACGAGTCCAATCTAAGCGTGATGTCCGGCCAATGCCTGTTCACGATCTCCGACGGGCCGCCTGTGATGCCGCTCGTTCAAGGCGGCAAGATTCGTGCGCTGGCGGTAACCGGGCCCGAGCGCTCGCCCGAGCTGCCCGACGTGCCGAGCATGGCCGAAGCCGGCTTTCCGGACGTCGATACTCAGCTATGGAGCGGGTTTTTTGTGCCTACCGGTACGCCGGCGCCGGTTGTCGCCAAGCTAACCGCTGAGCTTGGCAAGGCGCTGGCCGATCCCGGAGTGCAAGAGGGCTTGAAAAAAATGGCGGTGAAGCCGGGTGGGCCGATTGGCGATGCCTTTAAGAAACGCATCGACGCTGACATTAAGAATTTTGCTGAGGTGGTGAAGGCCGCTAATCTAACCTTTAAGTAGTTTACAGTTTACCATCGCACTGTACGCGCGGACTGACTAAAACAATTGCCGCCGCGAGGGCCACTGGTATTGTAGTCTACACAGTGGGCAGTGGGCACCATGCGTTTGGTAGCAGTTCTTGTGGCCGTGGCGTTGTCTTTCGTTTCCTCTGGCGCCGATGCAGCCTCCGTCGAAGACGTATTCCAGCAATTCAATCTGTTTGGGACATGGGCAGCTAATTGCGACGAGCCGGCAACACCGCAAAATCCTCGTGTCAGTATCGCAACCCCAAGCGCGGGGCTGGTGCTCGAGGACCACGACCTCGGCCCGGATTTCGCCGTCAACCGGTACAGCATTCTTTCGGCTCAGCAGCTGTCGGCAACCAGCCTTGCTGTCGAGGTGATCTTTCAGCCGGGCACGGAAGTCGAAGAGCGGCAAAGGCTTGTCTTCGCGGTACGCGACAATACCCGCCGGACGCTTTTCAACCAGACAGATAGCGGAAAAGTACGGGTTAAGGACGGGGTAGCGCTGGCGCGCGGTACCAAGACGCCGCTGCTGCGCAAGTGCGATGAGGGTGGGGTCAGCCACTGATTTAGAAAATCACACGTCCAGCAATTGCTCACTGGCAAATTCCGCCTTCTCCTGGATGAACTCGAAGCGAGCCTCAGCTTTCGTGCCCATCAGGCGTTCAACGGCGCGCGCAGTCGGTTTCATTTCTTTGTTGGCTAGGACAACGCGAAGCAAGGTACGCTTGGTTGGGTCCATAGTCGTCTCTTTAAGCTGCCCCGCCATCATTTCACCGAGGCCCTTGAAACGGGAAACCTCCACCTTGGCGTTGGCGTGAAATTCCTTTTTGAGCAGCGTCTCTTTGTGCTTGTCGTCGCGTGCATAGACGATCTTACCGCCATGCGAGAGCCGATAGAGCGGGGGCACCGCGAGATAGAGTTTGCCGCCTTCGATCAGTCTCGGCATCTGGCGATAGAAGAATGTAATCAGCAACGATGCGATGTGTGCACCGTCCACATCGGCGTCCGTCATTACGATGACCTTCTCGTAACGCAAGTCCTTCTCGTGATAATGCGAGCCAGTGCCGCAGCCGAGGGCTTGAATGAGATCAGCGAGCTGCACATTCTGCGCCAGTTTTTCCTTGCCCGCAGACGCGACGTTCAGGATCTTGCCCCGTAACGGCAGCACCGCCTGAGTGCGGCGGTCGCGCGCCTGTTTAGCGGAGCCGCCGGCGCTGTCGCCTTCCACGATGAAGATCTCCGAACCTTCAGAGGCCGAAGACATGCAATCGGCGAGCTTGCCGGGCAGGCGCAATTTGCGTACCGCTGTTTTGCGCGCGATGTCCTTTTCTTGCCGGCGCCGGATGCGTTCTTCGGCGCGCTCGATGACGAAGTCGAGCAGCTTGTTGGCCTGCATCGGGTTCCCGGCAAGCCAATGATCGAATGGGTCTTTGATCGCCTGCTCGACAATGCGCTGGGCCTCGGCAGTTGCGAGGCGATCCTTGGTCTGCCCCTGGAATTCGGGCTCGCGCACGAAGAGCGACAGCATGCAGCCAGCGCCAGTCATGACATCGTCGCTGGTGACAGGTGCGGCGCGTTTTTCCTGTCCGACTCGTTCCGCGTGGTCCTTCAATCCACGCAACAACGCCGAGCGCAAGCCGGACTCATGCGTGCCGCCATCCGGCGTGGGGATAGTGTTGCAGTAGGAGTTGAGGAAGCCGTCCGTATCGGCGGTCCAGGCGACGGCCCACTCCACTGCACCATGGCGGCCGGTCTTGCCGGTGGAGCCGGTGAAGATGTCGGGATGAACCAGCGTGGCGCCGCTCAGATTGGACGCGAGATAGTCCTTCAATCCGTCGGCGAAGTGGAACGTGGCTTTTTCAGGCACGTCCTCGACGCCCTTGAGGAGGGCCTTGTCGCAATACCAACGGATTTCAACGCCGCCATAGAGATAGGCCTTTGAGCGCGCCATCTTGAACACGCGCTCGGGCTTGAATGCCGCTTTGGCGCCGAAAATTTCCGGATCCGGCTTGAAGCGCACGCGCGTGCCGCGTCGGTTGGGCGCGCGGCCGGCTTTCACCAGCTTGCCTTTCGGCTTGCCGCGCTCGAATGTCATCCGATAGAGCTGCTGCTCGCGCGCAACTTCGACTTCCATGCGCTCGGATAGCGCATTGGCCACCGAGACGCCGACGCCATGCAGGCCGCCCGAAGTCTCGTACACCTTTGAATCGAATTTGCCGCCCGCATGCAGCATGCACATGATCACTTCGAGCGCGGACTTGTTCTTGAATTTGGGGTGGGGATCGACCGGAATACCGCGGCCATTGTCGGTCACACTGACGAAGCCGTTCGCCTCCATCTCGACCTCTATCCAGTCGGCGTGACCGGCCAACGCCTCGTCCATGGAGTTGTCGATCACTTCCGCAAACAGGTGATGGAGCGCTTTTTCGTCGGTACCGCCGATATACATGCCAGGACGGCGGCGAACAGGCTCAAGTCCCTCCAGCACCTCGATATGCTTGGCGGTGTAACCGGACTCAGCACTCGATCCGCGCCCGGTCGGCTTCCCGCGCGCACTGGTTTTTCCGCGCGCCGCAGCCTTCGCCGCTTTGCGGGCTGATGATTTCCCTCGCCGCGGCAAGTCGAACAAGTCAGGCTCTTTTTGGGTCTTTTTCTTGGTCGCTGTTTTGGCCATAGAAGCCTTTAGATAGGATCGCGGCGAATCGGTTACCACCCACTATGCCACGGCTAAGCCGCTGTGGCGGGCGTAACCTGCGCCGCGCTGTTTAAGAGATCGTTTAAGAGAACCTCACGTACAAGGTGATAACCCCGTAATGCCACAACTTTCTTCGCAAGGTATGACAAGTGTCGGCCACACTTCACACAAATACGGAGTCATCGAGGCGCAGACCCAATTTGGCGTTTGAGGTTCTCAATCAGCTCGGCGAAACCCTTGTCATCAGGTGCCATCTGAGCGAGCCGCTGCGCGTATTCCAAGGCTGAAGCGACATTCCCGGTATCGCGACTGAAAGTGATGAGGGCAACCAGTGTGTCCCGATCGTCCGGATGTTTCTTCAAGTTTTGCTGGAGGATTAAGATTGCCTCTTCCGCGCGTCCGATTGAATTCAGGCCAACGGCATAGACATAGGCATATTGTGACAGATCGGGCGCTAGCTCGGTGGCGCGGCGCAGTTCAATGAGCGCCTCATCGTTCTGTTTTTGACGTACCAGAGCGAGACCAAGGGCGTGGTGAAGCCCGGCATCCTGAGGTGAAGAGACAACGGATGTGCGCAGGAGCGACAAAGCTTCGTTCTCGCGACGGGAGGCGCGGTAAAGGTCGGCAAGATTGATTGCCGCAAGGGTATATTGCGGGCTTAGCCGCAGCGCGGCTTTGTATTCGGCCTCCGCCTCCGTGGTACGGCCAAGCCGCGCGTAGAAATTTGCAAGCGTCGAACGATCCTCCGGCCGATCGGCATTAAGCCGCAAGGCGTCAACGAATTCTGCCGCAGCACGATCGAATCGCTCCCGATCGGCGGGGGGCTGGCGGTCGGCCGGCACCGCGGCAAGAAGCGAGGCAGCGTGTATGCGCACCCCACGTACCGAATCCGAAAGAAGCGGCGAAACCAGCGGCCAGATTTGCGCGCCCGCAAGATCCGCAAGCATGTCCATCGCGGCAATCCGCACCATGGGATCTGGATCGGCGAGACCGCGCCGCGCCAGGTCGACATTCGCGGGCGAAACATGGGACGCGAGCTCAATCAGCGCACTCGCGCGCGCAGCACCGGGCGTATTTGCGTCCGCCGCCACAGCGGCGAGGAGTTTCTGGGCATCCATCTGGTCGGACCAGGCCGCGTGGAAGGCTTCGGCATAGCTCTGGAAGCCTTTGCGGTCGGGGCCGAACCATCGCTCGACCGCATCCGCTGCCCATTTGGCTGACTGGTCGGCATGACAATAGTTGCAGGCGTTCGGGGTGCCGAGTTTTACCGATAAGTCTGGCCGCGGAACCCGCATGCTATGATCATGTCGGGGATCGACCACCATGTAAGTACGTGCAGGCATATGGCAGGAGACACAGCTCGGTGAGATCGATTGCGCATGATGACTGTGCTTTGCGTCCGCGTAGCTCTCCGAGGCATGGCACTGGAGACAGGCACCGTTGCCGGCAAACTTTTGCTTTCCACTGTGAGGATCGTGACAATCGCTGCATGTTACGCCCGCAGCAAACATCTTGCTCTGTTTGAAAGGAACGTAGTTGTAAGGCTCCTCGCCATCACGAATTTGGCCATCCGCCCAGTAGACTTGTCTGCCGATCGGAGAGGTGATGATGTGCGTATCGGACAGCCACCGTCCGGGCACCCATTCCTCCGAAATTTGGCTGCGGCGCGCGTGACAGCGGCCACACGTCTCGACCTCGGCGCGCAGAAGGTTTGGCGGAAGATTGCGCTGAACCTTCCCGGTGCGCGGATCATGCGACCAGACCGCGCCTTCACGCTCGTTGAACCGCGCCAGCAGTCCTTTACTTCGATCCTCGCGCCGGGTGACTGGCAGCCAGTTTTGTTGTGCCTTTGCCCATGCGACATGGTTGGAACCTTGTCCATGGCAAGCCTCGCAACCGACGCTTATCTCGGTCCAGGCCGTCGCATAGCGATCGTTCGCCGCATCGTAGTTCTTGCGCAGGCCGGTCGAGTGGCATTCGGCGCACATGAAATTCCATGTCTGATTGAGCTTGGTCCAGTGCAGGATGTCGTCGTGGCGGATGTTCTCGTTTGGATAGAGGTGGAACCAGCGCTGTCCGCCCTTTTCCTTTGGCCGGCTGTCCCATGACACCGAAAGCGCCTGTATCCGGCCGTCTGGAAATTCGATCAGGTATTGCTGGAGAGGATCAACGCCGAAGGTGTACTTCACTTCGTATATCGCCAGTTTGCCGTCCGGGCCGTCGGTTTCCACGAAGAACTTCCCCTCTTTGCGGAAGAAGCGGGACCGGACGCCGTAATAGTCAAAACTCACATTATTGAAGTCGCCGAGCACGGATTGCTCAGTCGCCTGATCCATGGCTTGCTTGTGTTGCGAGCCGCGCCAAAGTTCCGCTTGCGCGCGGTGACATTCGGCGCATACGTTGCTGCCGACAAATGTTGCGACCGCCGGGGGCTCCGGACGGCCACCTGACAGCAATGGCCACGATACGATTCCAAAACAGATGGCTACCGCAATCACGGCGGTAGCGATGAAGATTCTTTTTCTGGATTGGAGCCTTTGTGTGCCGACTGGCGGACTTGCCTCAGCGTCGGAGATCGGCTGGCTATGCCGTTCTCGACGGGGTGGGTTACGCCCGGAGCGTGGCAAGTAAGCGATCCTTCAAGGATTGTTTTTGATCAGTTTGATACGACGACGCGACTTTCCAGAGGAGTATGGTCGTACAGGTAGATCACATCGTCATTGATGAGCTTAATACAACCTTCGGACAAGGGTGGCCCGCTCGACGCATCAAAACCGTGAATACGATAGTCCTCCTTGTTCAAATACAGGACACGTGCGCCGAGCAGAGTTTTCATCCGGTCAATGGCCGGTTGTTGGCCGGATTGATTTCCGCCCGACAATTCTTCCTTTCGCACAACGTGATAGAGCCCGGCCAATGCAGTACATTCGGTGCCAACGCCGATGCTGTAGCGCAACGCGGAGGTATTCGGCCGGACAACGTAGAGAAAGGTCTGCAATTTATCGACGACAATCGTGCCGACTGGCTGATTACTCCGGTAATAGACCAGCTGCCGCAGACGGACATAGCCTGATTTATTATCAGCGGGCTCGGGTATCACGGGTACACTTCGCTGGCTCGCGATGCTGCGAACCTCGGCCAAGCTGCGCGGCCAGAAGTAATAGGCGGCCATTGCTCCTATAAGAATGAGCAAAAGGCCGGACGCGCCGGCAAGGATGCGTAACTGCTTACGGGTGTCTTTCAGCGGTGGCCTGTCCCGATATTCATACGGGTCGTGGACCGGCCGCGGTTGAGGTGGTGCAGCACGCCGAATCGCGTCTCTTTCGACTCGCAGAATTGCAGCTTCGAGCGCCGCGCGCTCCGCCTTGACATCAGTGTGTGACAGAGTTGGATCGGTGGACCGGAGCTTGTCGACCAGAGTCTTTCGGGCGCGTTCGTAAAGCGCGTGGCGCTGTTCGCTGGTATTCGGATTTAGCGTCGCGACTGCGCGAGCTATCAACGGAACGTAGTCGACCATCGTTTCACGCCACCCTGGACCGGCGATGTCGGCCCAATGAACAAAGCACGCTAAACCTACCACTTGCAGTGCGCAAAATCACATTCGCGTTTCCAATCAGCGGATCGGGGGAGCATAAAGAATGCCGCCCTTGCTCCACAATTGATTAATACCCCGTGGAATGCCGAGCGCCGATCCGACTCCCACGTTTCGCTCATAGACTTCGCCATAGTTGCCGACAAGCTTGATAACTCGGGCGGCCCAATCGTTGGTGAGCCCCAGTCGCTCGCCATAGTTGCCCTCGGTGCCGACCAGGCGCCTGACATCCGGCTTTTCCGACTTCAATGCCTCGTCGATATTTTTCGACGTCACGCCAAGCTCCTCGGCATTGACCATCGCGAAGTAAACCCACCTAACGACGGTAAACCATTGCATATCATCTTGACGCACGACCGGGCCAAGCGGCTCTTTGGAAATGACATCCGGCAGAATGATGTGGTCATCAGGCTTCGACAGCAAAAGCCTGATTCCAAAGAGCGCGGAGCTATCTGCTGTGAGAATATTGCATTGCTCGGAATCGTAGCTTTTGATGGCAGCCTCGAGAGTCGGGGAGGCCATCATTTCAAATTTCATCTTGTTGGCGCGAAAGTAGTCGGAGAGATTGAGCTCGGTCGTTGTTCCCGTCTGCACGCAGATTTTCGTGCCATCGAGGTCGAGCGCGGTATCCTTGTTCATCGCCCTGCGAACGAGGAATCCCTGACCGTCGTAGTAGTCCGTCGCTGCAAACGTCAGTCCAAGCTCCACCTCTCGCGACATCGTCCATGTGGTGTTGCGCGAGAGGACATCGATGCTGCCCGACCGAAGCGCGTCAAATCGACGATTGGCATCGAGCGGGGTGTAGTTAACCTTGCTTGCGTCGTTAAAGATCGCGGCCGCAAGCGCGCGACACAGATCGACGTCAAAACCGTTCCAATTGCCGTCCTTGTCGCGAGCAGAGAACCCATAAAGGCCTTCGCTGACGCCGCAATTGAGCGCACTCCGGTCCTTTACCGCTTTAAGCACCTGCGCATTTGCCGAAGCGGCGATACAAATTAGTGCGAATGAAGTTGCAAAAAAACGCTTAACCGGCCCCGTGTGCCTCATTACCTTCTCCAAAGCTTGAGGACGGCATCGTATCGGCTGGAACTATTTAATTGAAGAGGGCTTCGTGCGCGATCGCGCAGCTGGCGCTTCGGCTTCAGGCCCTGGGCTTGTCGGCTTCTGAAAGCCTAGGATCACCCAGGTGCATATGAGTCCGATGCCGAGGACAAGAAACGGCACCGAGATGGCCGCCACCAAAAACTGCACGACGTTTTCAACAATGCCAGGCATCTGGATGGGGATTTCCTGTCTGCAAGATGATGCGTTGCGCTCCTTGCCGCAATCTGCCTGCCATTTCTTGATGACATCCGAACTGCGCGCAAACGGCAGGATGTCAGCCTTGTTTGTTCCGGCCGGCACACTGACGACAAACTTCAGTCCGTTGGGATCGGTGAGTGCGTATCTGAAGCTGATTCCGTTGTGCCACTGAAATACCGCCCATGCGCTGCAGCCAACCAGCCATAGCAGCGTGAAAACCACCCACAATCTGAGCATTCCAAGGCGCCAGTTCATTAATCGTTCCGTAAACGTGCGGGTTGCCAAGCGTCATGCCACGCGGCCATTTTCGCACGGACCGGTGCGAGTGGGCGAGGGCTCCGGTTCCGATTTGACAACCGCTTGAGTTAAGCTTGATTGTTCAGGTTAACGGGTGAGTGTCGTTGCGGGACTCCGGTTCATAAGAAAATTTCTCTAATCGCTGCGAACGACGCGCTATGAATTAGGCTTGCTCAAGACAGGGATGCGCATGCGCGTGAAACTGATTTTTGTTTTGACCGCCGCCGTTGTGGTCGTCGCTTACGCGGCAAGCGAAGCTTTGGCGCGCGGGGGTGGCGGAGGGCACGGAGGGCACGGAGGGCACGG
>Ga0187777_10000315_pt1 | contig 35746 bp, 27 predicted proteins | sample 1015_Q2_SP5_10_M_FD_132416 | JGI IMG/M metagenome (GOLD analysis project Ga0187777, IMG submission 132416) | Tropical peat soil microbial communities from peatlands in Department of Meta, Colombia - 1015_Q2_SP5_10_MG | ecosystem: Environmental > Terrestrial > Soil > Wetlands > Peat | place... | reverse complement strand
TCACCGCCGAGCGCGGTCGAAACCTTGCGCGCCATCGCACGCTTGCGCGCGTCGTTGACCCCCGCAACTGCCTCGACGATGCGAAGCGGCGTCGAATGGTCTTGTGCGGTCTTGATCAGCGCTACGGTATCCTTGGGAAAGCACGAGCCGCCGTAGCCGGGCCCCGCATGCAGGAATTTCGAGCCGATACGGTTGTCGAGTCCGATGCCGCGGGCGATCTCCTGCACGTCGGCGCCAACCTTTTCGGCAAGGTCGGCAATTTCGTTGATGAAGGTGATCTTCGTCGCAAGAAAGGCGTTGGCAGCGTATTTGATCAACTCGGCCGTGCGCCGGTCAGTGAACAGAATCGGCGAGCGATTGAGATAGAGCGGCCGATAGAGCTCGCTCATCACGTCGCGCGCCCTCGTCTCGGTGGTACCGACTACAATTCGGTCGGGATGCTTGAAATCCTGAATGGCAGCGCCCTCGCGCAGGAATTCCGGGTTCGACACCACTGCACAATCCGCATCGGGCCGCGTCTCGCGGATAATGCGTTCAACCTCGTCGCCGGTGCCGACCGGCACGGTCGATTTCGTAATGACCACGGTGAAGCCACGGAGCGCACGGGCAATTTCCCGGGCAGCGTCGTAGACGAAACTAAGGTCGGCATGGCCGTCGCCGCGCCGCGAGGGCGTACCGACCGCGATAAACACCGCGTCAGCGTCGGCGACCGCGCCAGCCAGTTCGGTGGTGAATTTTAATCGGCCAGCGCGGATATTAGCCGCGACCATGTCGTTGAGCCCAGGCTCGTAAATCGGCATTGCGCCTCGCCCGAGCGCGGCGATCTTGGTCTTGTCCTTGTCGACACACACCACCTCATGGCCGAAATCGGCGAAACATGCCCCGGAAACGAGGCCGACATAGCCGGTGCCGATCATGGCAACGCGCATGCGGATTCCATCATGAAGGTGACAAGCCGTTTTCGGCCAAAACCGAACGCGTCTGCATAGCAGACACTACCCGTAGTGGCGAGAGCCGAAGCCCGCTGCTCATTTCCTGTGACCGCAGATTTTGGCGGATTGATTAACGGGGCGTCCAGGCCCACATTCGGTAGCATGCCAGCACACGCCAAAGCCAAGACCAAAGCCGCCATACCTGCGCCCGCTCAGGCAAAGGCGTCCCCGCGTCCGTTAAAAAAGGGCGATCATGTCTTCCTGGTGGATGGATCCGGATACATCTTCCGCGCCTACCACGCGATCAGGTTCGAACCGCGAACGCCGGACGGCACGCACGTCAATGCCGTCTACGGCTTCTGCAACATGCTCTGGAAACTTCTCAAGGAGATGAAACTAGACGAGCGACCGACACACCTCGCGGTTATCTTCGACAAGTCGGAAAAAACTTTCCGTACGGAGATGTACAAGGACTACAAGGCGCACCGGCCCCCTCCTCCCGATGACCTCATCCCGCAGTTTCCGCTCATCCGCGAGGCTGTTCGTGCGTTCGAGATCCCGTGCCTCGAGCAGGCCCGCTACGAAGCCGATGATCTGATTGCTACCTACGCCCGTATTGCCTGCGAAGCAGGTGCGACCGCCACCATCGTGTCATCCGATAAAGATCTCATGCAGCTCGTGAATGACTGCGTGATCATGTACGACACAATGAAGGATTCCCGCATCGGAATTCCTGAAGTGATAGAGAAATTCGGTGTGCCTCCGGAAAAGGTGATCGAAGTTCAGGCCCTGATCGGCGATACATCCGACAATGTGCCGGGGGTTCCAGGTATTGGCGTGAAGACCGCGGCGCAGCTCATCGCTGAATACGGCGACGTTGAAACGCTCCTGAAGCGCGCGGGGGAGATAAAACAGGAAAAGCGACGGCAGGCGCTAATCGACAACGCCGAGGCTGCGCGCATTTCGAAGAAGCTCGTCACACTCGACGACCGCGTGCCGCTCGAGGTGCCGGTCGAAAATCTCGCCGTGCACGAGCCCGACTACAAGACTCTGATCAGTTTTCTCAAGGCAATGGGTTTCAAGAACCTGTCGCAACGCGTCGCTGAAAAGGCAGGTATCAATGCAAGTCAGATTGAGAGCAAGGAAAAGCCAGCGACACCGCCTTCCGCGTCTTCAGCGCAATCGTCCGCCCCGGCGGGTCGCACGAGTGGACAAGGACAGCTCCCTCTAATCGCGCCCCAATCCCGGAAAAGCGCTACCGGCGCGCCCGCCGACCCAAGTCGCCTGACTCCGGTCTCCTTGGCCGAACGGCGGCTTGCGGCATTCCGCGCAAGCAAGATCGATCCTGCGAAATATGAAACGATCGGAACGCTAAGCCGTCTTCGACATTGGATTGCGCGCGCCCATGAAACCGGCGTGCTAGCGCTCAAGACCGAAACCAGCAGTCTCGATCCTATGCAAGCCGCGCTTTGCGGCGTGGCATTCGCCGTGGCACCTAACGAGGCGGCCTATCTCCCGCTGGGTCATCGCGAGGCAAGCGAAGGAGAGACGTCGGGACTATTCGCGGCAAAGCTCTGTGCCGGACAAATCCCCAAACATGAGGCGTTCGAGGTGCTCAAGCCGGTTTTGGAAGACGGAAGCATCGTCAAAATCGGCCATGACGTGAAAAGAGATTGGCTCCTCCTCGCTTGCCGCGGCATTCGCCTTGAAACAATCGATGACACAATGCTGATGTCTTACGTGCTGGATGCCGGCAGGGCATCACACGACATGGACAGTGTCATCACCCGCTATCTCGGGCGCAGTTCATCCCGCTTCAACGACGTGAAGAGCAAGGACAAGGCACTGTTCACGCCGGAAGTGACGCCCATCGCTCGCACGGTGATTTACGCAGCAGAGGATGCGGATGTGACGCTTCGTCTGTGGCAAGCACTAAAGCCACGCATGGCCGCGGAAAGAGTGGTCACCGTCTATGAGACGCTTGAACGGCCCATGCCGCGCGTTCTTGCCTGCATGGAAGAGCGCGGAATTTCTGTCGATCCGAGCGTGCTCTCGCAGCTTTCAAACGAATTTGGAAAAAAGCAAGCCGCGCTCGAACAGAGCATCAACAAGATTGCCGGCACGCAGGTTAATCCAGGCAGCCCGAAACAACTCGGTGACGTTCTGTTTGGCCAAATGGGACTGCCCGGCGGCACCAAGACCAAGACCGGGCAATGGTCGACGGGCGCGCGTACGCTGGAGGAACTTGCCGAGCAAGGTCACAAGCTCCCGCAGGCAATCCTCGATTGGCGGCAGGTATCGAAGCTCCGCTCGACCTATACCGAGGCATTGCCGACCTATGTCAATCCAAAGACGCATCGCGTGCACACAAGCTACGCGCTCGCCTCTACCTCGACCGGCCGGCTGTCCTCATCGGAGCCGAACCTTCAGAACATTCCGATCCGCACCGAGGATGGCCGCAAGATTCGCCGCGCCTTTGTTGCCTCACCTGGTATGAAGCTGATTTCCGCCGACTATTCGCAAATTGAGCTGCGACTTCTGTCAGAGGTGGCCGATGTGCCGACGTTGCGCAAGGCCTTCCAGGACGGAGTCGATATTCACGCAACGACAGCCGCGGAAATGTTCGGCGTGCCGGTGAAAAATATGCCGGCTGAAGTGCGGCGGCGCGCAAAGGCCATTAATTTCGGCATCATCTACGGCATTTCGGCCTTTGGCTTGGCGGCGCAGCTTGGCATCGGCCCAAAAGAGGCCGGCGACTACATAAAGAAGTATTTTGAGCGCTTCCCGGGCATCCGAGACTACATGGACGAAACCCGCGAGTTCTGTCGCGAACATGGCTATGTGCTCACTCTGTTTGGCCGCAAGTGTCACTACCCCGATATTAAGGCAAGCAACCCCTCAATCCGCTCGTTCAATGAACGAGCCGCGATCAACGCCCGTTTGCAGGGTTCTGCAGCCGACATCATCCGCCGCGCCATGATCCGGATCGAGCCGGAACTCAAGAAAGACAAGCTTAATGCGAGGATGCTGCTGCAAGTGCACGACGAACTGATCTTTGAGGTGCCGAAAGACGAGGTCGAACGAACGCTTCCGGTCGTCAAGAGCGTGATGCAAAGCGCGCCTGCTCCGGCGGTAGCTCTACACGTGCCCTTGCAGGTCGATGCCCGCGCCGCCGGCAACTGGGAAGAGGCACACTGAATTTTACGGCACCACCGCGAAGAACAGAAACACCGCGAAGATGACGAGGTGCACGATGCCCTGGAGCACCGTCGTCCGACCTGTGCCTAATGTAATCACTCCAACAAGAAGCGTCAGCGCCAGAAGCACTTGATCTTTCGCGCCAAGTCCCAGCTCAACCGGACTGCGAAGCACGATTGAAAAGACGGCAACCGTCGGGATCGTTAGCCCGATACTCGCGAGTGCAGATCCCAGCGCAAGGTTCAGGCTGGTCTGTAACCGGTTTGCCCGGGCCGCCCTGACAGCCGCCAGGCCTTCCGGCAAGAGCACCAGTCCGGCGATGATAATTCCCACTACGGCTTTGGGCACGTTTGCAAGGGCTATGCCGGCCTCGACCGCCGGTGTGAGAGTTTTGGCGAGCCCCACCACGGCGACGAGAGCAACAATGAGAAGACCGGTGCTGAGAAGTGCGGTTCTGTTCGAAGGAGGCGGCCCGTGCAGTTCTTCGTTGCTTCCGACGACGGGGAGAAAATAGTCGCGATGGCGCACAGTCTGAATGAAGACGAATGAGCCATACAGCAGCAGCGAGACGGTCCCAGCAAAGACAAGCTGTGACGTGCTGAACCACGGGCCAGGTACGGTTGTCGCGACGTTTGGCATGACCAGCGTAAGGATCGTCAGCGCGGCCAGCACGGCCAGTGCCGCACTTGCGCCGTGGATATGGAATCCCTGTTCGCGATGACGGGCGCCACCCAACAACAGGCACAGCCCGACTATTCCGTTGCAAACGATCATCACGGCGGCAAAGACAGTTTCTCGCGCCAGCCCTGCTTTCTCTACCGGAGCCGAGATCATCACAGAAACGATCAGCGCAACCTCGATCACGGTCACTGCGACGGCCAAAACCAATGTGCCAAACGGCTCGCCAACGCGGTGCGCGATCATCTCGGCGTGGTAGACGGCAGCAAACACCGTGCCGATAAGAGCCACTCCAGCGAGCGCGACAACTATCGCGCCGGCACCCACAGACGCCGCCGTCAAGAGAATCACCCAGGCCGCCGCGGGCCATGCCCACGTCCACCAGGGCATCATTATTTTTGACACGCGATGGCCCCGACCCTCGCGACGTCGGGCTTTTCTGTTTTTCACTTTCGTTTGCGCCGGCTGGCCTTGGCCTTGCCGCGACGGATTGCAGATTTTGCCTTTGCTGCTTTGGCCACTTTTGCCGGCAATACCGCGATCGCCTCGATCTCGAACAGCGCGCCAGGACGCGCCAGCCGCGAAATCGTCACCGTCGTGCTCGCCGGCGGCGCCGACATATTGAAGTTTTGGTCACGCACCTCGCGGAAGATTCCGATATGCGACATGTCGACGAGATAGTTGTTGATCTTCACCACGTCATTAAGGGTGGCGCCGGCATCGGCAAGTGCGAGCCTGAGGTTGTCGACCGCCTTGACCGCCTGCGCACGAAAATCGCCCGGCTCACCCACGAGCTTGTTCTCCATATCAAGCCCGAGTTGGCCGGCGATGAAGATCAACCGGTTCGGTCCGGTTGCCTCGACCACGTAGCTGTAGCCCGGTGGTTTCGCGAGGGTTTTCGGATTGGAAAAACGAAGATTGGCTGCCACGGCGTCCTCCCTGTTCTTGCTGTCCCGGTGATACGGAACATCGGGAGTATGCGCGCAATGGTGTGGACTGCGAAAGTCTCACTTCGACCGGCGGTGGACCGTTTTTTTCCTGTCATCTTCCAGCAGGCCGAGACGGTGACCCAACCATTTCGTCGTCGGCGCCTGAATCAGGATTGTCATCAGAATGGCTATAAAGGTGACCGCCGCAATGATCTGGGCACCGGGTGCCTTCATGCCGAGCAAGAGACCCACGAGCGCGGCGGGAATAACCCCGGTCTCGCGTGTCCAGCACATAAATAGCATCTCATTGAAGGCCCACTTTGCCCGCTGGTCCGGCAACGCACAAAGAAAAACGGTCAGCGGCCGGGCGATCAACATGAAAACGATGACTATGACGACGCCACCAGCCCAGTACTGGCCCATGAGACCAAAATCGACCTGCGCTCCGAGCAGCAAGAATATAAACAGACGCATGATGAATGCTGTTGTCACCACGAATTCGTGGAGCTTCTCCGCGTCGGCCAAAGACATCTTGCACCCGAACGCGTCCCTGTTTCCGATCATGATGCCGAACACGAACACAGCCATGAAGCCACTTGCTTGCAGACCGTCGGCCGCAAAATATGCGCCGATCACCGCAACGAGCGTGACTACCGGCGCGTAGCCCGCGAGGAAGGCCCACCGTTCGTGCGCAATCAGCACCGCAGCACAAAAGCCGAGTGCCACGCCCGCGATGATCCCGACGACAGATTGCTTGAGTAGATCGAACAGTGATGCGGCAATCGAGAATTCGCCAGTACCCATGGCGACTGCCAGAATGCCGACAGTCAGGATCGCACCTGTAGCATCGTTAAATGCCGACTCGCTCATGACTGTTTGAGCCACGCGATCACGAATCTTAACATGCCGGAAGATGGGAACGAGTGTTGCCGGATCTGTTGAGGCGATGGCCGCCCCAAGCAGCAGCGCGACAATCCATGGAACACCAAGGACGGCGCGGGCAGCGACTGCAGTCACAGCTCCCGTAATCAAGACGCCGGCTGTCGCTAGTACGACAATTGTAATCCACACCTTTTTCAAAACCTCAAAGCGTAGCGACGCTCCGCCGTCAAAAAGAATGTAGCTCGCACCGAACAGAAGAATGATCTGATAAAGCGCAGAGTCGGCCTTGATGTTGACCAGTCCCAACACGGACGGGCCGATCGCCATGCCGACAATCAAGAACAGGGCGATATCAGGAACCCTGATCTTGCGGGCCACGAAGCCGGTGACAAGGCCGACGGCCAGAATAAGCCCGCCAGAGAGCAATGTATTTTTCGCTAACTCAATTGCAGGCGACGTTTCCATATTTCCCCTCGATCACCGGAGTTCAGCAGGCAGTTGGCTGTTATTTTGTTATCGCTTGGGTTGTAGCGGGTACACAAGTGGCAGCCTAAATGCCAATCTCGCCCCGCAGCCCCGTTTCTGTCATAACTTTCGTCTGCAATTGCGCCTGCCCGGCGAGAGGCGGGGACTATTGACTTCATCAACTCAGGTAAACCGAGCAATGCGAAAATTGGTGTTGCGAGTGGCCGCGTTTGTGATCGGCGTGGCCGTTACGGGGCAAGCCTCGGCCGCGACCTGCCAAAACTCCGGCAGCTATGAGCGCTGGCTCGAAACCTTCAAGAAAGAAGCCGCAGCGCAGGGCATTTCACCTCGGGTCATCGTGGCCGCCGCGCCGAGCATGACTTTCGACCAGGCGATTATCCGCCGCGACCACGGGCAAGCCGTGTTCAATCAGACGTTCCTTCAATTCTCCGACCGCATGGTCGGCGGCGGGCGAATTCCCAACGGCCTCGCTAAAATCAAGCAACACGCCACGCTGTTCGCCCGCATCGAAGAGAAATATGGCGTGCCCGCACCGGTGCTTACCGCGTTCTGGGGCCTCGAAAGCGATTTCGGCGCCAATTTCGGCAACTACAATATATTGAGCGCGCTCGCGACGCTTGCCTATGACTGTCGCCGCCCTGATTTTTTCCGCCAACAGTTGCTGGATGCGTTGCGCATTATCGAGCGGGGCGACCAGCGGGTCGAAGACATGATCGGCGATTGGGCCGGCGAATTCGGAGGCATGCAATTCACCGCTTCCGACTATCTCAAGAATGCAGTCGACTTCGACGGCGATGGCCGCCGCGACCTGATTCATAGCGTTCCGGACACGCTAGCTTCCGCCGCGAACTTTCTGGTCAGTCTGGGCTGGCAAAAGGGGCAGCCCTGGCTGCAAGAGGTGCGCGTATCTGCCAGCCTGCCGTGGCAGGAGGCCGACCTCAACATTCAGCACCCGCGTTCAAAATGGGTGTCATGGGGCGTGAAACCGGCACACGGTTCGTTACCTTCCGACAATCTGCCGGCGTCGCTGATTTTGCCGATGGGCCGTCACGGCCCAGCGTTCCTCGCCTATCCGAATTTCAAGGCCTTTCTCGGCTGGAATTCCGCAATGGTGTACTCGACCACCGTCGCCTATTTCGCGACCCGACTTGCTGGCGCGCCAAATGTCGATCACTCCGGAGCCGCAACTGTTGCGCCACTCTCAACGCAGCAGGTCATGGAGTTGCAGCAGCTGTTGATCAAACAAGGCTACGAAGGTGTCGGCGAGGTCGACGGTAAGATCGGCACCGGCACGCGCAACGCAACGAAGAAAGCACAGATGAAGGTCGGCTTGCCCGCGGACTCTTATCCAACCGCTGAGTTGATTGATCGGCTGCGCGCCGGCAGCACGCGCGGCTCAAACTGAATAGCTCCACGAGCCTGAATTTGCCGGTTGCACATCGCCGTAGCGCAATGTGCGATTGCGAAGATTACAAGACATTCATCTTTGATCACATCCGCGCAATCGCCCGCCGGGTTTGTGAACTCTATTCCGTTTAACCAGTTAAAGGACGGAACCGTGTCCCGGACATGGTGGAGGATTAAGAGATGAGAAAAAGAACCGGAATGTTAGTGCTGGCAGCGGCGCTCACCGCCGCGGCCATGCCGTTAATGGCCGGAGCGCAGGAAAATAAGGGGCAACATCCAGCCGCCCCGGCGAGGGCTGCGCCCGCTCCCGCGCGACCCGCAGCGGTTGCCCCGCGCCCTGCAGCGCCGGCTCGTTCCGCACCAGCACCGCACATTGCAGCGCCAGCTCGCCCCGCACCACCGCCGCACATTGCAGCGCCACACCAGGCACCTGCCGCGCGCATCTCGCAGCAAGGTGCAGCAATTCCCCACAATCAGCCACCGGCTGTTGTCAATCGCAGCGGACAACAGCGCCAAGTCCAGCAGCAGGAGCGCACATTGCGCCGGCAGCAAGCGCAGCCGACTGCGCAGGCTCGGCCGAACCTGCAGACGCAGACCCGTTCCAGCTTACAGACGCAGGCTCAGTCTCAGCTCAATACGCGCCAGCAGCTGCGTGCCGAACGTGCCTTGCGCCGGACCGAAGGCCGTGAATTGCGCCGCCTTCCCCCTTCGCAACGGGCGCAACGTCGCGAAGAAATTCGCAATGCCCGCGAGCAGCGGGCGCTGAGCCGGCAACAGCTGGTCCAGCCCAACGCGGTACAGAATCAGTCGAATACCCGGACACTGCGTGCAAACCGGCTTAACGGAACCGCACGTGTGTCACTGGATGCGGCGCGGCAGGGCCGCTTTGCCTCGCGCTTTGCGTCCCAGGCGGCCGGCCTGACCCGACGCGACCGCTTTGCCAGCGTTGCAGCACATCACGCCTGGCGGCTCGGCCTGCGTGCGGCCTTCGTGCCGTGGTACGGACCCGTGTTCTGGCCCTATGCTTATTCGGACGTCTTCGACTACGCGTTCTGGCCCTACGGCTATGACGACGGCTATTGGGCCTACGCTTATGACGACTTCTTCGATGGGTTGTTCTGGGGCGAGGCCGGCCCGCCGGTGGACTACGCCTATGCTGCGCCATCGACACGTCCTCCTGTTCAACGGGCGAGCTATGCCGCGGTGCAGGAGCTGTGCAGGCAACCGGGCAGCGGCGTCACCGCCTGGCCGTTCACCGATATCGAACGCAAGGTCGGTCTCAATGCGGAGCAACTCGAACTGCTCGGCGATGTGCGCAAGGCAAGCCAGGATGCCGCCGCTGTGTTCAAGGCATCGTGCCCGCCGGAGAACGCGTTTCCACTGACGCCTCCAGGCCGACTTGCCGCCATGACCGCGCGGCTCGAGGCAACGCTCCAGGCGGTGCAAACCGTGCGCCCGGCGATGGAGAGTTTCTACGCCTCGCTCAGTGATGAGCAGAAGGAGCGCTTCAACCAGCTCGGCCCGAAGAACACGGCCACCGGTGCCGAGGCGAGTGTAGCGTCGCAAGCTGCGGAAACTTGCAAGCAGCCGAAGCAAGGCCTTGCCAACCTGCCGATCGAGAAGATCGAGGACGCAGTCAATCCGACGGACGCCCAGGAAACGGAGCTGAACAAGCTGCAGGACGCGACCACCAAGGCAGTTTCGATCATGCAGGCAGCTTGTCCGGACGAAACGCCCATCACCCCGACCGGACGGTTGGACGCGATGGAGAAGCGGCTTCAAGCGATGATCGACGCCGCCAATACGGTGAAGCCTGCGCTTGAAAACTTCTATGCGTCGCTCACGAGCGAACAGAAAGCACGCTTCAACCGTATCGGTCAGCAGCTATCGCAGACGAATGGCTGACATAGAACGATAAAACAAAAGGGCGGCCTTGCACTCGCCCTTTTCTTATTCGCCCTTGCTCGATCGCGCGCTCGCGCCGACATGGCAGGTGTTTCATCCTGACCAAATACGGGCTTGCCGGAAGCCTTCCGCCGCGCAACTATGCCTGCAACCCAAGAAACATTCTTAAGACAACAATGACGAGGGAGGAAGTATGACCAAAACCGCACAACGTATGGCTGCCAGCATTGCGGCAATCGTATTTGCCGTCGCCGCGGCAAGTGCCGAAGCCAAGGACAAGGTCAAGGTTGGCTTCATTGGTCCACTGACGGGCGGCGTCTCCGTGAACGGTATTGGTGGCCGTAATTCGGCCGAACTCGCCGTCCGGCTGCGCAACGCCGATCCGAAGGCAAAATACGAGTACGAGATGGTCGTGCTCGACGACGAGTGCAAGCCGAACGTAGCCGTGCAGGTTGCAACGAAAATGGCCGCCGACAATGAGATCATTGCCGGCGCTACGCATTACTGCTCGGCCGCGGCGATCGCGACCGTCGACGTGTACCACAAGTTCGGCTTTCCGGTGATCGTGTGGGGGGCGGTGCTGCCCGACATCACCTACCGCAACAAGTATGACGAGGTGCATCGCGTCAACGGCACCATGATCAACCAGAACGATACCAACGCGGAGCTGATCTCGAAGCTTGGCTACAAGACCGTGGCGGTGATCCACGACACCACCGACTACGGCAAGGGACATAACGAATATTTCAGCAAGGCGCTGGAAAGGATCGGCAAGGTCAAGATCGTCGGCACTTTCGGTGTGACCGCCGATCAGCAGGACTTCACCGCGGAGCTCACCAAGATCAAGGCGCTCAATCCGGATGTGATTTATTTCGGCGGCTTGACGCCGATTGGGGTCCGCATCCGCTCGCAGATGGACAAACTTGGCATCAAGGCCGTCTTCGATTGCACGTCAGGCGTCGTATCGGACGCTTTTATCCAAGGCCTCGGTCCGCTGGCGGAAGGCGCGCTCGCATTTCGTGAAGGCGCGCCGACCGAAAAGCTGCCCGGAGGCAAATTCTTCATGGAGAAATACAACGCGCAGAAATACGACCAGCCGCCGGAAGCCTACGGCGCGTTCGCCTACGCGGCGATGGACATGATCATCGACACCATCGAGAAGACCGGTCCGGACCGAAAGAAGGTCATTGCCGCGCTTGGCGACGTGAAGGACCGCGATTCGATCGTCGGCAAGATCACGTTCGACGATCATGGCCAGAATACTGTCCCGCTGATCACGAAGTACGTCGTGCAGGATGGCAAGTTCGTGGAATGGGATGACAGCGAATATGCCAGCGGCAAGCGCAAACTGCCGGGGCAGATGTAGTTCCCGCACAGCCTGTGTGCCGGCGTTAATAAAATGGTCATGCCCGGCCTTGGGCCGGGCATCCGCGTCTTCAGTCGATAAAGAAAAAAGACGTGAATGGCACCGGAAGTCGGGCCTGCCCGACTCCCGCATTTATAATGAGCCGCATGTCGGGTAAACCCGACATCCGGTGACAAGCCCGGCCATGACGATGGAGAGTTTCGAGACATGGACGCAGGCCTGTTCGCGCAATATGTCATGAACGGGCTGATGCTCGGCATGATGTACGCGCTGGTGGCGGTCGGCTTCACGCTGTTCTTCGGCGTGCTCGACGTCATCAAGTTCTCGCACGGCGACGTGCTGACGGTCGGCGCCTTCACTGCATTGGCGGCCTATGTCGGTCTGAACGCAATCGGCGTCAATTCAAACTGGCTGGACCTTGTTGTCTTGCTCTTGTTGTCGACGCTGGCTATGGCGCTTCTTGGCATGGCAATCGCGCGTTATTTCGTCATGCCTTTGCGCGCGGCACCGGCTCTCAACACGCTGCTCATTACGTTGATGATCGGCACCGTGCTGCGCGAATGCGTGCGTCTGTTTTATCCGCAGGGTGCCAATCCCAAGCATTTTCCGGCGTTGCTGCCGCGCGGCGCGGTCGACATCGGCGCCTTCAACTTGCGGCTCGACAACGTGCTCATGCTCACGGCTGGCGTGCTGGTGATCGTCGGCCTTCAATATCTGCTCAATCGCACCAAACTCGGGCTTGCGATCCGCGCCGTCGCGCAGGATGAGGAAACGGCACGCACCATGGGCATCAATTTTACCGCCATTGTTCTCATCACTTTTGCGATCGGGTCCGGGCTTGCCGCCTTCGCTGGCGTGATGAACGGCCTTTATTACAATGAGATCAATTTCGGCATCGGTCTTTATCTTGGCGTCATCGGTTTCTCCGCGGCCATCATAGGCGGCCTCGGCAGCATCTACGGCGCCATCCTCGGCGGTTTTCTTTTTGCGGGATTGCAGACAATCGGCACAGTGCTTCTGCCGTTTGCCAGCGCCTACAAGGATGTGTTCGCGTTTGCCGTGGTCATCGCCATCATGGCCTGGCGCCCAACCGGTCTTATTCGGGAAAAGATCAGTGAGCGCGTCTAGGACAATGGCGCGGAAAGTGCGGGTATCGGCGTGGCCGGCCATCGTCATGCTCACGATTGCTGCCGTTTATTTGGTTGCGTTGCTGGCCGTCGAACGGCAGGCGTTGATTATTGCGCTGCTTGTCGGCGGTATTGCCATTGTGGTCGCCGCCGCCTGGCTTGGCCTGCTCGTGAATGTGAGCGCCTCCTTCTCCGATCACGAAGATGCGCTGGGCGGCTGCGCGATCATCGCCGCGCTCACCATAGCGGTATTTTTCCACGGAAATCATTTCGTGTTGCTGCTGGTGATTACAGCTTTGCTCTACTCGGTGGCAACGCTGGGGCTAAATGTACAGTTCGGCTACGCCGGGGTCCTGAATTTTGCCGGCGCCTCGTTCTTCGGCATTGGTGCATATACTTCGGCTGTTCTCAACGCATACACGACGCTGCCGCATCTGCTGGTGCTGCTGATCGGCGGGTTGCTCGCAGCGCTTGCCGGTTCTCTGCTGCTGCTACCCGTCCTGCGCACGCGCGGACACTATGCCGCGGTTGTGACCATCGCATTTGCCCTGTTGCTCAAGACCTTTCTGGAAGTGAACGATGTGCTCGGCGGACCCCAGGGGTTGCAGGTCAAGGGCATGAATATTCTCGGCTGGTCATTCAATGACAACATCAAGATCGGCAGTTTCTCGATGTCCTTCTACATGAACTATTTCGTGGTCAGCCTGCTGTTGCTTGTTGTCGCCTTCATCCTGGTGCGGCGGCTGGAGCGCTCCTGGATCGGACTCAATCTCGACGCTCTGCGGCTCGATGAAACCGCTGCAAGCTGCTTCGGCCTCGACATCGTGCGCTGGAAGATCACGGCTTTCCTGATCGGCAATTTTCTTATCGGTATCGCCGGCGCGCTTTTCGGCATGGTCGGCGGCTTCGTCGCGCCCAACAACTATACCTTCGCCGACTCACTTCTCCTGGTTTCGATTCTGCTGCTCGGGGGGATTGGCAATCCGTGGGGCATTATAGTGGCAACTATCATCGTCGTGGTCGTTCCCGAAAAACTGCAGACCATCCAGGAATATCGATTCCTCCTGTACGCGTTGATGGTCATCGCGGTGCTGCTCTTCCGGCCGGAAGGCCTATTGCCGCGGCCAGTGCGGCGCTACTTCCCTGGACGGCGGCCATGACTGCGCTGCTGGAAGCTCGCGGCCTGTCCAAGCATTTCGGCGGCGTGCTGGCGCTCGATAGGCTTGATCTGGCGGTGGCGCAAAACGAGATTCTCGGTCTCATCGGCCCGAACGGCTCCGGCAAGACCACGTTTTTCAACGTCATTACCGGCATCTATAGCGCCGATGCAGGGCGGGTGACCTTCGATAGCGCCGACGTCACCAATGCGAGCGGGCGCACAATCTACCAGGCCGGTATGTCGCGCACTTTCCAGCGATCTCGTCTGTCGCTACCGCTCTCTATTTTCGACAACATCATGATCGGCAACCATAAACGTCTCAAACAGGGCCTGTGGTTTAACCTGGTCAAACGCCGCGACTTCAAGCGCCAGTTCGAAGAGGGCTACGCGGCCGCCCGCGGTCTGGTCGAGGTCTTCGAGCCTGCGCTCGCCGATCGCCTGTTCGAGCCGGTCGCCGGTTTACCGATGATTGACCGCCGTCGCATCGAGATCTGCCGCGCGCTCATCAGCTCGCCGAAGTTGTTACTGCTCGACGAGCCCTCAGCCGGCATGACCCACGAGGAAACCGCCGAATTGATGAACGACATTCTTCTGGTTCGCGCACGCCATGAGAACCTTACTATCATCATCGTCGAGCACGAGATGGGCGTGATCGAGCGCATTACCAACCGCTGCGTGGTGCTCAACTTCGGTCGCAAGATCGCCGAGGGCCCTTATCGAACGGTTGCTGCTGACGCGCAGGTACAGGAAGCTTATCTTGGAGCTGCATGATGGCCGGTAGCCTTGAGATCGAAGGCGTCTACACCGCTTATGACAAGGCAGACGTTCTGCAAGGCGTCTCGCTGAAGGTCGAGGCAGGCCGTATTACTTGTCTGCTTGGCTCCAACGGCTCGGGCAAAACGACGCTGGTGCGTTCGATTCTCGGTTTGACCCCGCCACGGGCGGGCCACATCGTGTTCGACGGCTCTGAAATTACAAATTTGCCAACGCACAGGATCATTGCGGCCGGCATTGCTTGCATCCCTGAGGGACGCAAGGTGTTTCCAAAGCTCACGGTAGAGGAGAACCTGCGGGTGGGCGCCTATCAGGAACGCACGGAAAAAATCAGTTCGGCGCGGCTTGCCGAGATCCTGCACATTTTCCCGCGGCTAGCCGAGCGGCGGATGCAACTCGCCGGCACAATGTCCGGCGGTGAACAGGCAATGGTATCGATTGGCCGGGGCCTGATGTGCGCACCCAAGCTGCTGCTGATCGATGAACCTTCGCTTGGTTTGTCGCCATTGCTGGTGAAAGAGAACTTCAGCATAATCCGCGGGATCAACGAGCGCGGCATTACCGTGCTTCTGGTCGAGCAGAACGTCCATCAAACGCTGGCCATTTCCCATTATGGTTATGTCCTGTCGAAAGGACGCGTGGCGGCGAGCGGCTTGCCTGCGGAACTTGCCGCCCGCCAGGAAGTGCGCGATGCCTATTTCGGGTAAGCCATGCAGTCTTCAGTCGAACTGACGCAGGACCTGGTGCGTTTCAACACTATCAATCCGCCGGGCAATGAGCGCGCCTGTGCCGAACGGCTGGCGTCCTTGCTCGAAACCAGAGGATTCACCGTCGAAATTATTCCCTTCGGCGAAGGCCGGGCGCAGCTTCTCGCCCGCATCGGCGGCATGCAGGGCAAATTGCCGCTCGGTTTCACCGGTCATCTCGATACGGTGCCGCTCGGCGCGCAAGCCTGGTCGGTCGATCCGCTGTCGGCAGAGATTGCGGACGGCAAACTTTACGGGCGCGGCTCATCCGATATGAAAAGCGGTGTTGCCGCATTCGTTGTGTCGTGCATGGCGCTGGCCGACAAACTGGAAGGCACGCCCGGCCTCGTGCTTGTGATCACCGCAGGTGAGGAGACAGGCTGCTCCGGCGCTGACGCATTGGCGGACAGCAAGACGGCGCTGCCGAAGATCGGCGCGCTGGTCGTCGCGGAGCCGACGGGGAACCGTCCGCTCGTCGGCCACAAGGGCGCGCTATGGCTCGAAGCCGTGACAACCGGCGTCACTGCACATGGCTCCATGCCCGAGAAAGGCGTAAACGCCGTTTACAAGGCCGCGCGCGCAGTCACGGCCTTGCAGGATTTCGATTTTAATGTGGCGCGGCACGACGTTCTGGGAAGCCCGACGCTGAATATCGGCACGATCCATGGCGGACTGAACATTAATTCGGTGCCGGATCGCGCCGCAATCGGCATCGACATCCGCACAATACCGGCAGCGGATCACGCGAAAATCCGCGCGCAGCTGACGAGCTATCTCGGCAACGACGTCAAGCTGAGCACGTTGATCGACGCCCCCAGCATCTGGACGGCTCCGGATGATCCATGGATCGGGGCAGTATTTCGAATCGCGCGCGAGACTGCCGGTTTTGATCGCGAGATAGCAACAGCGCCGTATTTTACCGATGCGTCGGTCCTTACCCCGGCGATGGGCTCACCGCCGACAGCGATCATCGGGCCCGGCGAACTGACACTGGCGCATCAGACCGATGAATACTGTTTCGTATCGCGCATTGAACAGGCAACTGAAATTTATTCCCGATTGATACGGAACTGGTGTGGAATCTAGGGCACCGCGCTACGCCCGATTTTCAATCGCCCTTTTGCCGTTTGTGATATCGCACTCACCAATCGTCTGCTTGGGAGACAGCCTAAGGTCGGTCCTTGGATACCTGGTGTTAGCCCAACGGGACGCAGGACAGCCGACGGGTCGGGCCACAGGGCCTCCCACCATCTGGCGGTCGGCATCTCGGTCCCTCAAAAAAACCTGGCGGCTTATCCATCGATCAACCGCTACGACGTGGTAAGGCGCCCGAATATACCGGCACAGTCGATTTGCCTATCCGTCAACCAACTGAAAAAAGGGGGCGGCCGACACTGGCCGCCCCTTTTTACTCAGCTCGAGGACCAGGAACGGCCTACTCCGCGGCAATCCTCACTTCCGGCGCGGCTGCCTTGATATCCGCCGTCACGTGCTGCTCGAACTTGGCAAAGTTCTTCTGGAACATGCCGACCAGATCGCGTGCGGTCTTGTCAAATGCAGCCTTGTCCTTCCAGGTCTTGAACGGATTGAGCAGATGCGGTTCGACGCCCGGCACCGATGTCGGCACCGAGAAACCGAAATAGGGGTCGGTACGGAAGTCGGCATCCTTGAGCGAGCCGTTGAGCGCGGCGGTGACCAGCCGACGCGTTGCCTTGATCGGCATCCGGCGGCCCTCGCCGTATTTGCCGCCAGTCCAACCTGAATTGACCAGCCAGCAATCGACTTTGTAGCGGTTTATGTAGTCGCGCAGGAGGTTGGCGTAGACCGATGGATGACGCGGCAGGAACGGCGCGCCGAAGCAGGTCGAGAATTCGGGCTGCACGCCGATAAGCCCTTTCTCGGTACCAGCAACTTTGGCCGTGTAGCCGGAGAGGAAGTGGTACATCGCCTGTGTTGGCGTGAGCTTGGCGATCGGCGGCATCACGCCATAGGCATCCGCAGTAAGGAAAATGATATTCTTGGGATGGCCGGCGCGGCCGGTGCGCGACGCGTTCGGAATGAAATCGAGCGGATAAGCCGAGCGCGTGTTCTCCGTTTTGGAACCATCATCATAATCGGGTACGCGCGTAATGGGGTCGAATACCACGTTCTCGAGCACGGCGCCGAAGCGATTAGTGGCATCCCAGATCATCGGCTCAGCTTCTTGCGAGAGCTTGATTGTCTTTGCATAGCACCCGCCCTCGAAATTGAAGATGCCGTCCGGACCCCATCCGGTCTCGTCATCGCCGATCAGAATGCGGTGCTGGTCGGCCGACAGCGTGGTCTTGCCCGTGCCAGAAAGACCAAAGAACAGCGCGCTCTCACCTTCATGGCTGGCGTTGGCCGAGCAGTGCATCGGCACCACATTCTGCGCGGGCAGATAGAAATTGAGCGTGGTAAACACCGATTTCTTCATTTCGCCGGCGTAGGACGAGCCGCAGATCAACACAACCTTTCGCGTGAAATCGATGGCGACCATCGTGTCGGAGCCCTCGCGGCCGCCATGTCGCTTGGCATCGGGCTTGAATGACGGGAAATCGAGGATGGTGAGCTCGGGAACAAAGCCGGCCAGATCGGCGCGCTCAGGACGGATCAACAGTTGACGGATGAAAAGTGAATGCCAGGCAAGCTCAGTGAAGATGCGGGTCTTGATCCGGTATTTCGGGTCGGCGCCGCCGTATAGGTCCTGCGCGAAGAGCTTTTTGCCTTCGGCATGCGTGAGAAAATCAGCGAGAAGATTGTCGAAATTCTCTTTCGACATTTTCCGGTTGCCGTCCCACCAGACTGAATCCCGGGTGAGATCGTCGACGACGGTGTGCTTATCCTTCGGGCTGCGGCCCGTGTGGTGCCCGGTTTCAGCGCACAATGCGCCACCTGCAACGACGGTTGCTTCCCCTGCCGCAATGGCGTGTTCGTAAAGCGCCGGTTCGGTGAGGTTCCAGTGGACAGCGGCCAGATTTTTGAAGCCGAATTTGTCGGCGCCGTATGCGCCGCTCCGCACACCCTGCTCTTGCACGCAATTCCTCCCGACTCAGGCCGCTTTATTGCCAATCCTCGTGGACCTTATGGGTCCACGACGCGGTCCCTACACTGTTAGTATAGCCCCTTGGGCAGGGGCGCGCGACCATAGTCACGACGACGCCGAAAGCCAAGGAAAATTGCCATGCCTGGTTTGCGGGCCGCGTTGCACCGCATCAATGCAGGTGGGGATTGCCCTCAGTCGACCAGACCCTTTTCGGTGAGCCATTTCTGAATCAGGTCGGCAATCTGCGCATTGTTTTTGTCCATCATCAGCATGTGGGAATTTCCCACGATGCCGACCTCGGGCAGGTTAACCACATCCACACTTCCTCCCGCGGCTCGCATCGCCTCCACGTAGTCGAGCCCGATTTGCCGCATTTTTGGCCATCGGATGTCGAGCGGGATATAGTCGCCATAGACAACCAATGTCGGGGTGTCCTTCAACTTGCCAGCCTGGGCCTTGTCGCCGGCGACTGCGGGCTCGACCGCAACAATCGCCTTGATCTTGTCAGGACGCGCTTGGGCCACGGTAAAACCGAAGCCGCCGGCCTGACTGTGAAACAAGAGAACGCAAGGACAGACTTTGTCCACCAGGGCGGTATAGGCGGCGATAATTGCTCCATCGGTATTTAACCAGCGCGGGACGATCTGCTTGGTGAAGTTGTCATAGGCTTCGACCGGAAACTGGCTGCCGACGTTCACTTTCATCTTCGCCGGATCCGCATTCCAGGAGCCGACGCCCTGCCCGATGCGGAAACGCTCGAAGGGATTGGCCCTGGTCAGAAAATTCGGTTCGCTGTTCCACACGTCCGGTGGCGCAAAGCCGGCGCGGCCGCGCTCTACAGCGTCGGAGTTGTAGACGTCCCAGCCCTTGCGGACGAATAAATTGAGCCAGCCTTCGCGTCCGTCGGGAGTAGTCTCATAGGTGGCGCCGGTGAGGCCGCCGCCGTGCCACATCAATAGTGGATATTTTCCCTTGCGGTTCAGCGGCAGAAAGTACTGAACGTACATCTGCTCGACTTGATAGGAACCGTTGGGGTCTATCTTCGCCGGAACACCGCCGCTACCAAATACGACCTCTTTCACCGGCTTGCCGGAGATTTCCACGACACGTCCTCCGACATGGAAAGACCCCATATCGCGCAACGTAATCGGCTCGCCGGCGAAAGCCGACGCGGTAACTACGGTCAGCAGAATTAAAATCGGAATGTGCCGCATCGTTTCACTCCCCAAACGTTTGTCGTTGAGCACAGTCTGACTCACTGGAAAAAGCTTTGCGATAACACTCGCGTGTGCGGATCAGTCAAAACGTGGGCCATTGCCCGCGTCAGCGGGTTCGTGCCTGCTCGGCAAGTTGTCTCAAAATCGCACGCAACGGCCCCGGTGCGGTGACGCGCTGCGGAAATGGCAAACGCAATGCTACTTGTCCTTTCTGCAATTCGAGCCCTTCCGGGTCGATGCCGACGCAACGCCATTCACCATCGGGCGCACCGAGCAGCTTTGTCGCGTACAGCCGGCAGGAATCTGCATGGTCGGCATTCATGTGTTCGATCGCGTCGGCCTCGGCTTCGACTAAAGGCGCCGCGTCGGAAACGTCGGTCAATATCTCTTCTGGCGTGAGGTCCACGATGCGGCCGAAGCCAGCGACCAGATGCCCGCGCGCGATCTGCATCCGGTAAAATGCAAAGTCCGCAAAGCCCGCAAACATCTCTGCTTCCGGATGGCGCCGAAGGTACGAGCTTGCCGTTGCGGAATCAGAATCCGCGGCGCATGTCCCCATCAGCATGACACGGGCACCTTCGAGCGGATCGCCTTCCTTGCGCTCGTCCAGCATCAGAGACACGCGTCGGTCCGCGAGGAGATTCTTCGTGTGCAACGCCAGCTTCGACAGCAGGAGGAGCGGAGCACCGTCGACCGCGGTTGCGACGTTTACCAGCGAGCAATACGGATCGCCCGAAACCGGCATCAACGTCGCTAATGCGCCCGATCGTCCTTCGCGCAGCAACTTTTTAGCGGCGATTTGGGGGTCGAAGGTGTTTTCGAACCTCATAACAGATGGCTCACAAATTAAGAGTTTTTTGCTCCTGGGCTTGAAATCGCAACCGAATCACATAGTTGTTGTAAAGAGGCCACATTTCAGACCCGATTTGTAGGGTTCAAAACACGCGGGACCGTCACGCAAGAGGGGCAACATGCCGACAATCGCTCTCGTCGACGACGACCGCAATATCCTGACCTCCGTGTCGATGGCGCTCGAAGCTGAGGGCTATCGTATCATGACGTATACCGACGGAGCCTCTGCGCTCGATGGCTTCAAGAGTTCGCCGCCGGATCTCGCCATTCTCGATATCAAGATGCCGCGCATGGATGGCATGGAGACGCTGCGCCGGTTGCGTCAGAAGACCGACATTCCGGTGATCTTCCTGACCTCGAAGGATGAGGAGATCGACGAATTGTTCGGCCTCAAGATGGGAGCCGACGACTTCATTCGCAAGCCTTTCTCGCAGCGTCTTTTGGTCGAGCGCGTCAAGGCGGTGTTGCGTCGCTCCAGTCCGAAGGACGGCGCGCCTCCGAAAGAAGTTGACTCTGCCAAGGTATTGGAGCGCGGGCAGCTGCGCATGGATCCTGAACGGCATACGTGCACTTGGAAGGGTGAGCCCGTGACCCTGACGGTCACCGAGTTCCTCATACTCCAGGCACTGGCGACCCGACCGGGCGTGGTTAAAAGCCGCAATGCGCTGATGGACGCCGCTTACGATGACCAAGTGTACGTGGACGATCGCACCATCGACAGCCACATCAAGCGTCTGCGCAAGAAATTCAAGGTAGTTGACGACGATTTCGAGATGATCGAGACGCTTTATGGCGTCGGTTATCGCTTTAAAGAATGACGAATTCTTAATGTCGCGGCCGTATTGGCCGGCATGACGGGACCTCCCGGCTTGCGGTAAAATCCCTGGTCCAATCAAGACCCCATGGTCAACCCAGCGGGATTGAACCACGTGCTCGATCGAACTGCGGAAATCGTCTCGGAGAATGCCGAAGCCGAAAGGCCCGGTGCCGAGACTTCGCGTCCTGAGATCAAACAAGCCGGCACAGTGCGGCGGTTGGCGCGTTCGGTCTGGCAGTTTTTCGTTTTGCAAAGCTTTTCCAGCCTTACCCGCCGTATCGTGTTTCTCAATCTTGCTGGCCTGGTCGCGTTGGTCACTGGCGTGCTCTACCTGTCGCAATTTCGCGCTGGCCTCATCGACGCGCGCGTGCAGAGTCTTTTGACGCAGAGCGAGATTATCGCCGGTGCGATTGCGGCATCCGCCACGGTCGATACGGATTCCATCACCATCGATCCGGAGCGGTTGCTGGAACTGCAGGCCGGCGAAAGTTACGGACCGGCCGATGATTCACTTTCCGGCATCGAATTCCCGATCAATCCGGAGCGGGTCGCGCCGGTGCTGCGCCGTCTGGTGTCGCCGACAAAGACGCGAGCGCGCATTTACGATCGCGACGGAGTTCTCATCCTCGATAGCCGTAATCTCTACGGCCGCGGTGACGTGCTGCGTTTTGATCTTCCGCCGCCGAGTGCCGATCAACCCGGCATCATGGAACGCGCATTCATCGCCTTGCGCCGCTGGTTCGGCCGTGGCGATCTTCCGCTCTACAACGAGCTCGGTCCCGAGAATGGAAAGGGCTACCAGGAAGTAACACAAGCGCTCAATGGCGCGCACGCCAGCATGGTGCGCGTCAACGATCGCGGAGAGGTGATCGTTTCGGTGGCGGTGCCCGTGCAGCGTTTCCTCGCAGTGCGCGGCGCGCTGATGCTTTCGACACAAGGCGCGGATATCGACGATATGGTGGAGGCTGAGCGACTTGCCATTGTGAAGGTGTTTTTCGTTGCCGCCGGCGTCATGGTAGTGCTTTCAATGTTGCTCGCCGGCACCATCGCAGGTCCGGTGCGCCGGCTAGCCGATGGCGCCGAACGCGTGCGCCGCCGTATTCGCTCGCGTGTTGAAATCCCGGACTTCACGCGCCGGCGCGACGAAATCGGCGAGCTATCGGGTGCGTTGCGCGACATGACCAATGCGCTTTATACCCGCATCGAGGCGATCGAAAGTTTTGCCGCCGACGTTGCGCATGAACTGCGCAATCCGCTCACGTCCTTGCGTTCGGCCGTTGAAACACTTCCCCTGGCGAAGACCGAACAAAGCCGGCAGCGGCTGCTTGCCGTCATCGAGCACGATGTGAAACGGCTCGATCGACTGATTTCGGATATTTCCGATGCAAGCCGCCTGGATGCCGAATTGCAGCGGCAGGAAGCCGCGCCGGTTGATTTCGCCAAGCTGCTTGATGCTCTGGTGAAGGCGGCCAACGAGGTGCGGACTGATGATGTCAGTGTGACGCTTTCGTTCGAAGGCAGTCCGCTGTCAAATTTCAAAGTGCCCGGTCACGACTCTCGCCTGGGCCAGGTCATCAGCAACCTGGTTGACAACGCGCGTTCGTTCTCGCCGCCGGGCGGTACCGTGCGTATCACCTGCCGTCGCCTCAGGAACTACGTCGAGATCCTGATCGATGATGATGGTCCGGGTATTCGGCCGGAAGCGCTCGATAAGATTTTCGAGCGTTTCTACACTGACCGGCCGGAACAGGGCTTCGGTCAAAATTCGGGCCTTGGTTTGTCGATCTCCAAACAGATCGTTGAAGCCCATGGCGGGACGATCCGCGTCGAGAATCGCACGACCGTCGCCGGGCGTACCGAACAGCCGCGCGTGCTTGGCGCGCGCTTCGTGGTTCGCCTGCCGGCGACATGATGGCGGCGGACGATTCTACAATTCACGCCTCAGCCGTGCTTGCTGGCGCCAAGGCGGTGCTGATCCGCGGTCCGGCGGGATCCGGCAAATCTCAACTGGCGTGGAACCTGCTGACGGCAGCCGTGCAAGGCGCACTGCCCTTTGCGCGATTGGTCGCGGATGACCGCGTCCATGTGCAGAGCCACTCGGGATGCCTCCTCGTGCGTCCGCCGCAGGCGCTGGCCGGGATGATCGAGATTCATGGCCTCGGCATTCGCCGGGTCGAGTTTGAGACATTGGCCACGGTCGGGCTCGTCGTCGATCTGGCAGCCGAGGATGCCGCCCGCCATCCAGAAAAGAAGGCCGCAAGCGCCACAATCGCGGGCGTTAAACTGCCGCGGCTGGCAATCGCACCCGGAATGACGCATCTGCCGCTGGTTTTGGCCACCCTGCGGACCCTGCCGTCGGGTGATTGACCGCCGGGCGCTAGTTGGGGTACCCCGCGCCCTCGACCGATCGAAAAATTAACCATACCGGGCCTAGGATCGTATCACCGAAAACGGACGCTCCGGGCCTCTCCCTTGACCCCATCTTTCCGCAGTGCAGCAGAACGCTTATATTGCGAGGAAAGCCCTTGCAACCGGGCCTCAGATGGGCGTGAATGTGCGCCCTTTCGTGCGGCGCAGCGTGGCGCCCGCGAGGAGTTAGGGATGATCGGCCTTGTACTAGTGACCCATGGGCGGCTCGCCGTCGAGTTCCGCTCAGCGTTGGAGCACGTGGTAGGGCCCCAGCGGCAGATTGAAGCGATTACGATCGGCCCCGACGACGACGTGGAGCAGTGCCGCAAGAACATCCTCGACGCCGTTAAGCGCGTGGACAGCGGCGAGGGCGTAGCGATTCTGACCGACATGTTTGGCGGCACGCCGTCTAATCTTGCGATCTCGGTGATGAGCCAGCCCAAAGTTGAGGTGCTGGCGGGTATCAACTTACCCATGCTCATAAAACTCGCTAAAATCAGAGAGATTTGTCCGCTTCAGGACGCAGTCGCGGCCGCCCAGGAAGCTGGACGCAAGTACTGCACAATCGCGAGCCGCGTGCTCAACGGGAAATGAGCGGCCGCGCTCCAGCGGACGACACCCCGGTCGTGCGGGACGTGGAGATCGTCAACAAGAAGGGCCTGCACGCCCGCGCTTCGGCAAAATTTGTGCAGACTGCCGAACAATTCGACGCCGCTATCACCGTCACGCGGGGCCATGAAACCGTCGGCGGCACGTCTATTATGGGTCTGATGATGCTGGCAGCCGGCCCTGGCATCACGATCACCATCAAGGCCATCGGCAAGGACGCCGCCGTAGCCGTCGAAACCCTGTGCAAGCTGGTGGCCAGTGGCTTTGGTGAAGAAGATTAGGCCTTGGCGGGCCCTCACCATACATAAAGAAATCTTTATATATGCATTGCGGTGCCGTCGGCGGCCTGTTATAGGCACACGCTCGACCCGTTCATCCAGTTCGTGTCTGTAAAAGGATTGCCATGACCGCCGCCAAGCCAAAGACCAAGACCGGCGACTACGTCGTCAAGGATATCTCGCTTGCCGCCTGGGGCCGTAACGAGATCAACATCGCCGAAACCGAAATGCCCGGTCTGATGGCAACGCGGGAGGAGTACGGCCCGCAACAGCCCTTGCGTGGCGCCCGTATCGCCGGCTCGCTGCACATGACTATTCAAACCGCAGTGCTCATTGAGACGCTCACGCATCTTGGCGCCGACGTCCGCTGGGCGTCCTGCAACATCTATTCGACCCAGGACCACGCCGCCGCTGCAATCGCGCAGACCGGTGTTCCAGTGTTCGCGGTCAAAGGCGAGAGCCTGAAGGACTACTGGGACTACACGCACCGCATCTTCGAGTGGCATGACGGCGGAACGCCCAACATGATTCTCGACGACGGCGGCGACGCAACGCTGCTCTTGCACCTGGGCATGCAGGCCGAGAGCAGCGCCGACGTCCTCGCTCATCCCGGCAACGAGGAAGAGGAAGTGTTGTTCGCGGCTATCAAAAAGCGGCTGAAGGATCAGCCCGGCTGGTACACGAAGACCGCCAGGGCGATCAAAGGCGTCACCGAGGAGACGACAACCGGTGTGCACCGGCTCTACCAGATGGCCAAGGAAGGCCGTCTGATGTTTCCGGCAATCAATGTCAACGACAGCGTCACGAAGTCCAAGTTCGACAATCTCTACGGCTGCCGCGAGTCGCTGGTCGACGGCATTCGTCGTGGCACCGACGTAATGATGGCCGGCAAAGTCGCGATGGTTGCAGGCTTCGGCGATGTCGGCAAAGGCTCGGCGGCTTCACTACGTCAAGCTGGCTGCCGCGTGATGGTTTCGGAGATCGACCCGATCTGCGCACTGCAGGCGGCAATGGAAGGCTACGAAGTCGCGACGATGGAGGATGCCGCGCCGCGCGCCGATATCTTCGTCACTGCCACCGGCAATGTGGATGTCATCACGCTCGACCACATGCGCAAGATGAAGCACCGCGCTATCGTCTGTAACATCGGTCACTTCGACAGCGAGATTCAGATCGCGGCATTGCGTAACCTGAAATGGCACAACATCAAGCCGCAGGTAGATGAGATCGAATTCCCCGACGGCAAGCGCATCATCCTGCTGTCGGAAGGCCGGCTCGTGAATCTCGGCAATGCCATGGGGCATCCGAGCTTCGTGATGTCGTCGTCATTCACGAACCAGACACTGGCGCAAATCGAATTGTGGACCAATCCCGGCAAGTACAAAAACCAGGTCTACACCCTGCCCAAGCAGCTCGATGAGAAGGTCGCCCGGCTCCACCTCGACAAGATTGGCGTGAAGCTTACCAAGCTTTCACAGAAGCAGGCGACCTATATCGGCGTTGCGGCGGAAGGTCCGTACAAGGCAGACCATTACCGGTATTAGCCTCTAGTCAGGGCCGCGGCGGTATAATCACGATCGTGTAGCGCTGCGGCTTTCCTGCAATGCCGGCAAAATTCCGCACGAGCTCGGTTTCGACCAGCCTGGCCTCGGTGCCGCGGGTACTCGCCTCACGCCGGCAGCCGGCATCTTCGGCGAAACAGACTAGCACCCATCCGTTCTTTGAAAGTTCAGCCGTGCTTGGTTGGAGCCCGCCCGTCAGAGTGAGCGGTCGGTCAGCTGCAAAAGCGCTCACGCCATAAGCGAGATCAACATTGCCTCCGACAAAGCGCAGGGGCTGCGGCGTCGCCTGATGCCAGAGCCGTTCGACCTCCTCGGCGAGAAGACGCCCATGCGCAGCCGCCGGTGCGGGATCTGTACGGTGCGCTCTGATTGTAATCGCCGGAGACACGACGAGCATGACTAACGGCAGCGCTGCTGCTCCCATCAGGACGCGACGCGTGGCTATTGGATGTAGCGTCACCGCCGGTGACGACAACAAAAGTACTGGCAAGAGAGAAAAGGCCGGCATCGACCACAGCGGCGTGATTTCGGTTTTGGTCACAAGCGCGCCGATTGCCGGCAGCAAGAGCGGGCCCCAGAACGACGACGCCGCCAACCGCCGGTCATCATCAGACGGCCAGATCATATCGGCGAGAGTGCGCAAACGAGGCGCAGCCACAATCGATACGATGACGATCGGTGCCGCCACATAGCCGAGCGCGCCGCCAAGATAGCCAAGGATGCTGGACAATATTGCGGTGAACGGCATTTCGACGTGGGCAGCCGTCGCATAACTAAATGGTGCGAATTCATGCTGCGTGAGCCAGATGAGATGCGGCGCCAGCGCAACAACGCCGACCATCGCCGTGACGTAGGGCGCTGGAGACCGGAAGTAGTCGAGGCGGCGCCGGTCGGTGAGAACAGCCAGCGCCAACCCGGTTAGCAGAAAAACCGACCAGTATTTCCCTAACATCGACGCGGCTGCGGTGGCGCCCGCCAACGCCGCCCACAACGCACTGCGCGTCTGGACCGAACGCAGGAAAAACCAAGTGGTCGCAGCCCACAGCGGCAACAGAACGGTGTTCGTGTTGAACTTCAGCGCATGAAAATTGAAAAACGGCACCAGCGTGAGTAGCGCAAGACCGGTAATGCGCTTGTCGATATCAAGATAGTCTGCCGACAGCCGCCATACGATCCACAGGGTGATCGCGGGCATCAGCATCGCAAGCAGATAATAGGACCAGTCGGTAACCGGAAACACGCTAAACCAGAGCCACGCGACCCATGCGGAGAACGGAGGATGCTTGAGATAACCGAGGCTCAGATCGCGCGACCAGGCGATGACCTCGGTCATGTCGGGGTGCAGGCCCTGAGCGCTTTTCGCGACAGTGCCGTAGGCAGCCCACAGCAGAGCATAGAGCGCGAGTGTGATGAGGAGCGTGCGCTCGCCGCGCACGGGGTTGGCGAGTGCATGATGCCAACGGTCGGCCGCCCGTTCGCCGGATTGGAGAGGTACGATGCGCATGGGCGAGCTATCGCACGGTCGAGAGGTATCCGTCCAACACTCCACGCCAGCCCCGGGTGGTGCGCCGGGTTGGGCCTGGAACCCGGGGCCGTACGCCATGTCTGCCGCTTAGCATCAGAGATTGCTTGAAGGTGACGGGCACGGATGTTATCTGCCGCGCCATGACGGCGTTACCGATCCAGAATATCCGCAACTTCTCCATCGTTGCGCACATCGACCACGGCAAATCCACGCTCGCCGACCGGTTGATCCAGCTCACTGGCGCGCTCGACGAACGCGAGATGAAGGAGCAGGTCCTTGACTCGATGGACATTGAGCGCGAGCGCGGCATCACCATAAAGGCGCAGACCGTGCGGCTCAATTATAAGGCTCGCGACGGCAAGGATTATGTGCTCAACCTGATCGACACGCCCGGACATGTCGACTTCGCCTATGAGGTCAATCGCTCGCTGGCCGCTTGCGAGGGCTCGCTGCTCGTGGTGGATGCAAGCCAGGGTGTCGAGGCCCAGACGCTCGCCAACGTTTACCAGGCGATCGACAACGGCCATGAGATTGTCCCGGTGCTCAACAAAGTGGATCTGCCCGCCGCCGAGCCCGCCAAGGTCAAGCAACAGATCGAAGATGTGATCGGGCTCGACGCCAGCAATGCCATCGAGATTTCTGCTAAAACCGGATTCAATGTGCCTGAAGTGCTGGAGGCAATTGTTACTCGGCTGCCCGCGCCAAAAGGCGACCGCGACATGCCGCTCAAGGCGCTGCTGGTCGACAGCTGGTACGATCTCTATCTGGGCGTTGTTGTGCTGGTCCGCATTGTCGACGGTGTGCTGAAGAAGGGCCAGCGCATCCGCATGATGGGCACCAATGCGGCCTATGATGTGGACCGTACCGGCGTGTTCACGCCGAAGCTGCAGCCGGTCGACGAACTCGGGCCCGGCGAGATCGGCATGCTCACCGCCTCGATCAAGGAAGTAGCCGATACGCGCGTCGGCGATACCATTACTGACGACCGCAAACCGGTCGACAAGCCACTGCCTGGCTTTCGTCCGGCGATTCCGGTCGTGTTCTGCGGCCTGTTTCCGATTGATGCCGCGCAATTCGAAGATCTACGCGCGGCGATGGGCAAGCTGCGGCTCAACGATGCCAGCTTCACCTATGAGATGGAAACATCGGCCGCGCTCGGCTTCGGCTTTCGCTGCGGTTTCCTCGGTCTGCTGCACCTGGAAATCATCCAGGAGCGACTGACGCGCGAATTCAATCTGGATCTGATCGCAACCGCGCCCTCGGTGATCTACAAAATAAAGACTACCGATGGCCGTGAGCTTGAAATTCATAATCCGGTCGACATGCCGGATCCAAACCATATCGAGGAAATGCAGGAACCGTGGATCGAAGCTACGATCCTGACGCCGGACGAATATCTCGGCTCCGTGCTCAAGCTTTGCCAAGACCGCCGCGGCGAGCAGAAAGAGCTCACTTATGTCGGCAACCGCGCAATGGTGAAGTATGACCTGCCGCTCAATGAAGTGGTCTTTGATTTCTACGACCGTCTCAAGTCGGTATCGCGTGGCTACGCCTCGTTCGACTATCACCTGACCGACTACAAACCCGCCGATCTCGTGAAATTGCAGATGCTGGTGAACGGCGACCCGGTCGATGCGCTGGCCATGCTCGTTCATCGCACCCGAGCCGAAATGCGCGGCCGCGCCATGGCGGAGAAGCTCAAAGAGCTGATCCCTCCCCACATGTTCCAGGTGCCGATCCAGGCTGCTATCGGCGGCAAGATCATCGCGCGGGAAACCGTGCGCGCCTTCCGCAAGGACGTAACTGCCAAATGCTACGGCGGCGACGCCACCCGCAAGCGCAAGCTTCTGGAGAAGCAGAAAGAAGGTAAAAAACGCATGCGGCAATTCGGTAAGGTCGACATCCCTCAGGAAGCGTTTATTGCGGCGCTAAAGGTAGATGTGTAGCGCGGCGCGTTAGTGCCGCAGCTCCGGGCCCATCTTTTTGCCCAAGCTATGTTAGTATAAGTGGCTTAACATGCGAGACGGAACCGCTGGACCGCAACACAATGTTCCCTCGAAACGTAACCTCACTCGTTTTGTCGCTGGCCGTCACCGCTGGTATCCTTGTGGCTGCCGAGCGCATCGCGGCGGCACAAACGCCCGCGAATGCAACGCCCTCGCCGCTGCCCCCGCCAAAGCCAAGGCCCCCGATGACCCCGCAGGACAGAGAAAAAACCCTGCCGGCGAAACAGCTCTTCGGTGAGGCACAGCTGCCATCGCTCGGCAAGGCGATGGCGATCGGCTATTACCCGCGCGGATGCCTTGCGGGTGGCGTCGAGTTGCCGTTCAACGGACCGACCTGGCAGGTCATGCGCGTATCCCGTAACCGCAATTGGGGCCATCCCAGCCTGATCCAGTTCGTGGAGAAGTTCGCAAATGACGCGGCCAAAGCCACCGGATGGAAGGGCATCCTGGTCGGTGATCTGGCGCAGCCGCGCGGCGGACCATCGCCATCCGATCATTCCAGCCACCAAATCGGCCTCGACGTCGACATCTGGTTTATGCCAATGCCGGACCACGTGTTGACCAAGGAAGAGCGCAATACCATATCGGCCAGCAATCTCGTGGCGGACGACTGGAAACATCTCAACCCGAAGACCTGGACGCCTCAGCATGTTGCATTCATCAAGGCTGCCGCCCAGGAGCCCAATGTGGAGCGCGTGCTGGTCAATGCCGCGATCAAGAAGGAATTGTGCCGCGTCGAGACCAAGCAGGATCACGCCTGGATGGCGAAGGTGCGCCCCTGGTATGGCCACCACGACCACATCCATGTGCGGCTGGCCTGCCCGGCCGATTCGCCAGCTTGCCGTCCTCAGACGCCGGTGACCGGCAGCGACGGATGCAGCGCGAAAGAGCTCGACTATTGGTTTTCGGACAAAGTGCTGAGCCCGCAGATGCACCCAGCCAAGCCAGCCACGCCGCCCAAGCCGGTGATGCTTGCCGATCTGCCGGCTGCCTGCAAAACCGTGCTCGAAGCGCCCGACAATAAAACCAGCGTGGCGACCGACAAGCATTAGCCAACGATGCCCACGAGCACGACAAGTTCGACCAAGACCGATGCGCTGGAAATTCTGGCCGCGCTTGAGCGGAAGGTCCTCTGGCTTGCAAGCTGGATGATCCACAACGCCAATCATCTCCGCGGGAACGCGGACGGTCTGAAAGTCGGCGGTCATCAGGCATCGAGCGCCTCGCTCGCCACCATCATGACGGCACTCTATTTCGACGTGCTCCGTCCGCGGGACCGCGTGGCGGTGAAGCCGCACGCGAGCCCCATCTTTCATGCCATTCAATATCTCCTCGGCAAGCAGACGCGCGAGCGCCTGGAAGCCTTCCGCGGTTACAAAGGCGCGCAAAGCTATCCGTCCCGCACCAAGGATGCCGACGACGTCGATTTCTCGACCGGATCTGTCGGTCTCGGCGTTGCGCAGACATTGTTCTCCTCGCTGACTCAAGACTATGTGCGCGCACACGGCTGGGGGACGGATCGCCCCGAGGGCCGCATGGTGGCGCTCGTCGGCGACGCCGAGCTCGATGAGGGCAACATCTTCGAGGCTTTGCTGGAAGGCTGGAAGCAGGGCTTACGTAATTGCTGGTGGGTCGTCGACTACAATCGTCAGAGCCTCGACGCGGTCGTGCGCGAAGGGCTGTGGGAACGCTACCAGCAGCTGTTCACGAATTTCGGCTGGAATGTTGTCATTCTGAAATACGGCTCGCTGCAGCAGGCCGCATTCAAGGAGCCGGGCGGCGAGACGTTGCGCCGGTGGATCAACGATTGCCCGAACCAGCTTTATTCGGCGATGGTCTTCGCGGGCGGCGCGGCCTGGCGCAAACGGCTTAACGATGAAATTGGCGACCAGGGCGACGTCAGCAGGCTTATCGAAAAACGCAGCGATGACGAGCTCGCCGCCCTGATGAACAATCTCGGCGGGCACGACATGCCGTCAGTGCTGGGGGCCTTCCACAATGCCGATCCTGAGAAGCCGACCTGCTTCATCTGTTACACGGTGAAAGGCTTCGGCCTGCCCTTTGCGGGTCACAAGGACAACCACGCCGGCTTGATGACGCCACAGCAGATGGAAACATTTCGTCAGGCCCTGGGCGTGAGGCCCGGGCACGAATGGGACAAGTTCGAAGGCCTGGCGCTTCCGGCGGAACGTCTGCAGCGATTTCTCGATCAGGTGCCATTCGCATCGGGCAGCGCGCGGCGCTTTACAGCGCCCACGCTAGATGTCCCGGGCAGTCTCAGCGTCACTGTTCAGCCTGTGATGTCCACGCAGACCGGCTTTGGCGCGATTCTCAACGAGATCGGCCGTGGCAATGACGAATTCACGCGCCGTATCGTAACGACTTCCCCGGATGTGACGGTGTCCACAAATCTTGGCCCATGGGTCAACCGGCGCGGACTGTTCGCGCGTCAGGCCATGGCAGACACGTTCAAGAGCGAGCATATCCCCTCGACCTTCAATTGGGAGTTCTCACCGAAGGGGCAGCATATCGAGCTCGGTATCGCCGAGATGAATCTCTTTATTCTGTTGTCCGCTCTCGGCCTTTCGCACAGCATTAACGGCGTACGTCTGTTGCCGATTGGCACGCTCTACGATCCCTTCATTGCGCGCGGCCTCGATGCGCTGAACTACGCGTGCTACCAGGATGCCCGGTTTATCCTTGTCGCAACACCGTCGGGCATTACGTTGGCAGGCGAAGGCGGCGCGCATCAGTCGATCGCAGAGCCATTGATCGGAATGGCGCAGGACGGACTGGCGTCATTCGAGCCGGCCTATGTCGATGAGCTCGCCGCCATCATGACCTGGGCATTTTCCTATATGCAGAAGGACGGAGACGCTGCGCCTTCCGAAAAGAACTGGCTTCGCGATGAAACCGGTGGATCAGTCTATTTGCGGCTGTCGACCCGGCCGATTGAGCAGATCAAGCGGGATATAACGCCGGACTTGCGTCAGCAGATCGTCGACGGAGCCTATTGGCAGCGCAAACCGGGGCCCAACTGCCAAGTTGTCGTTGCCTATACCGGCGCGATGGCACCGGAGGCGATCGAAGCAGTCGGCTTGATGGCGGAAGACCGCCGCGACGTCGGCCTCCTTGCTGTCACCTCCGCCGACCGCCTCAACGCCGGCTGGACGGCGGCCCAGCGCGCGCGCGAGCGCGGCCTCGTGCATGCGCGATCGCACATCGAACGATTACTCACAGAAGTGCCGCCCCATTGCGGCATAGTGACTGTGCTCGATGGCCATCCGGCGACGCTGGCGTGGTTAGGCGCCGTTGCAGGGCACCGCACGCGGGCTTTGGGCGTCGAACATTTCGGCCAGACTGGGTCGCTCGCTGAGCTCTATCGGCACTACGGCATTGATAGCAACGCTATCGTCGCGGCAGCCCAGGCGATTGCGCCCGGCCGTCCGATCCGCCACCTCAAGGCACTACCGTAAAAGCATCGCCGGGATTGCGAAAATGATGATCCAGACGATGATCGCGCAAACAATCACGGCGATCGTGTAGACCAGGGCCTTGTCCGCCGCCGGCTTCATCAGCGTGTCGATGCCGGTATACAACAGATAAAGGCTGTACAGACCAAGTATCCCCAAGAAGCCCAATGCCGGAATGATATTGAACACGCCGGCGAGCCAGGCAGCGGTCGGCGTGTAGGCCGATACCCTCATGGCATTCTCGAAATTTTTCTGAGCACCGAAAGTGCCGGCAAGAAAATCAATGACGTAGGCGACGACAAAGACACCTACCAATGAGAGAATATAGGTGAGGATGGCGCTGAGAATTCCGGCTCCGATACCCATGCGATAGGAGCCATAGCCGATGATCGACATGCCGATGAACGTGCAGACCGGCGGGATCGCTGCGACAATCGCCACGTAATTCGGGAATAGATACCCGGCATTGCCCGGCTCGCGCCCGATCGTTGGCCATTCCGCTTTCGGTTGCAGCAGAATTCCCTTGATGCGCTCCACAAGATTCATGACATCCCTCCATTGACCCGTGTTTCGACTATAGACGCCTTTGATCCTCCAGAATCATAGCCGCGCCCTTTTCGGCAATCATCATGGTCGGCGAGTTTGTGTTGCCGGATGTAATCGACGGCATCACAGATGCGTCGGCCACGCGCAAGCGATCAATGCCGATTACCCTTAGCCGAGCGTCAACGACCGCGCGTGTATCGTCGTCCCGTCCCATGCGCGCAGTACCAACCGGATGAAAAATCGTCGTGCCTATGTTACCGGCGGCCTTGACCAGACTAGCTTCGTCATCGCCCACCGATGGGCCGGGCAAATATTCGAGTGGGGAATATTTTTGCAGCGCCGGCTGAGCCACAATCTTGCGCGTTACTCGGATCGAGTCGACGGCGACACGTTGATCCTCGGGTGTGGCAAGGTAGTTTGGCCTGATGGCCGGGGCTTGCGATGGATCTTTTGACTTTAGGGTGAGCGCGCCGCGGCTGGTCGGCCTGACATTGGTGACGCTCGCCGTGAATGCGGGGAAAGGGTGCAGCGGCTCGCCAAACTTATCCAGCGAAAGTGGCTGGATATGATACTGAATGTTGGCGCGATCCTGCGTCGGGTCTGATTTCGTAAAAGCGCCGAGCGTTGATGGCGCCATCGTCATCGGTCCGCGGCGACGCAGTACGTAGTCGAGACCCATGCCGAGCCGCCGGAACAGCGAGGCGTAAGTCTCGTTCAGGGTTTTTGCACCGGAAACCTTGAAGATCGTGCGCAGCTGCAAGTGGTCGTGCAAATTGGCACCGACGCCGGGTCTGTCGAGCACGACCGGGATGCCGAATTGCGTCAGTTGCGGCGCCGGACCGATGCCGGACAGCATCATGATATGCGGCGAGCCGATGGAACCGGCAGCGAGAATTACTTCGCCACGGCAACGCGCCCTGCGCGGCTCGCCGTTCTGCCGCCAGCGCACACCGCTTGCACGTTTGCCGTTCAGTTCCAAACCTTCCACGAGGCACCCGGTTTCAAGTTGAAGATTCCTCCGGTGCAGCACCGGTTTGAGAAATCCGCGCGCCGCCGACCAGCGTCGTCCAAGTTTTTGGTTGACGTGGAAATAGGAAACACCTTCGTTGTCGCCAGTATTGAAGTCTTCGACTGTCGGAATACCGTATTGATTTGCCGCTGCACGAAACGCCTCGAGAATTTCCCAGCTTACGCGCGGATACTCGACCCGCCATTCACCACCCGTAGCGTGATGCTCGCTTTTCAGGAAATGATCGACATGTTTGCGAAAGTAGGGCCGTACATCGCTCCACGACCAACCGGGCAGACCTAGCTGGCGCCAATGATCGTAGTCGCCGGCCTGACCAAGCATGTAGATCATCGCGTTGATGGCCGATGAACCTCCGATCACTTTGCCGCGTGGATAGTTCAGGCTCCGGCCATTGAGGCCAGGCTCCGGCTCGGTTTTGAACATCCAATCAGAGCGCGGATTGCCGATCGCAAACAAATAACCAACCGGGATGTGAAACCAGATCCAGTTGTCATTGCCGCCAGCTTCCAGTAACAGCACACGCCTTGTGGGATCTGCTGACAGTCGGTTGGCGAGTACACAGCCGGCCGAACCCGCACCCACAACTATATAGTCGAACTCGGCTTCGACGAGTGATGCTGCCGCCATTTCCTCGGCTCCAAACCCGGACTTTACGCCGGTCGGCAGGACTTGCTAGGGTTTCCCCCATGCAGCGCCCCGTGCGTGCGCCGCGTGTAGCGGAACGGCGGTTCCGATCTCAAGCCCGATTCAGGCCTACGCCGACGCTCTT
>Ga0187777_10000314_pt1 | contig 35832 bp, 36 predicted proteins | sample 1015_Q2_SP5_10_M_FD_132416 | JGI IMG/M metagenome (GOLD analysis project Ga0187777, IMG submission 132416) | Tropical peat soil microbial communities from peatlands in Department of Meta, Colombia - 1015_Q2_SP5_10_MG | ecosystem: Environmental > Terrestrial > Soil > Wetlands > Peat | place... | reverse complement strand
GGCTCTTCGGCGGGACGAAGCGCGGGCTGGAGCCGCTCGAAGGTGTCATCGCTGAACCGGAAAAAGGCGGTCGCGAACCGTTCTTCAAGGATGGGCGCGCCGATGGACAGCGCCATCGAAGTGCGCTCCACCTGGTTGGGCGGCACCAGCAGGATTTCGCCGTCGCCCTCGAAAAATGCTCCTGTCACCCGGCCCTCCACGGTGTGGCTGAAGGCGATGGTTCCGCTGTTCAGGGTAATGTGGATGGCGGCGTGGTCCAAACCGACATCGCGGATGCGGTATACGCGCTCGGGGTCGAGCTCCAAGTCGCGCAACTGCCGGTAAAGCGTCAGCGCCGGGCCGGCATTGCCCGCCGGGGGGCCGGCGGCTGCCGCCGTCGCAGTTGCGATCAGCAGAAAGGCAAGTTGGAAAAGCCTGCGCCGCATCCACCTCTAGCATGCTCCCAGCGGAAGCTCTTGTCACGTGTTCCCAAAGCGATTCGTGGAGAGTACGCGGCTACATTTTCACCGGGAGCCAGCCGGGCCGGGTGTGATAGTCTCGGCTTGTCCGCGTATCCAGGCCATGAAGCTGTTCCAGAATTCAGCGCCCGAGCGTACACTTCGCCGTCCCCAACCCACAGTTGTTCCTAAGTTGGACAATTCGTCGATCTGCGCAATGTACCGCGCGGCGCGCGTGGGCGGCGATTTCTACGATTTTCTGGTCACCGCTTCGGGGCGTCTCGTGTTCCTGCTGCTGGATGTTGCCGGAAAGCGCGAGCAGGCGCTGGACATCGCCGCCGCGGTCCAGGACCACATGCGTCCGCTGGCCAGCGAGGCGCTGGGCGATCACGACGTCAATGAAGCCGTTGCCCTGCCCAAGCTAATGATCGAATTGAACCGGGTCATCCTGCGGGCAGCCAGCGGCGTGCGCTGCGCGCCTGCCTTCGTGGGCTGTTACACGGAAGAGTTGGGCACGCTGACCTACATCAATGCGGGGCATACTCCCGCCTTGCTCAAGGACGAAGAAGGAATAACTCGCCTGGAAGCCAATGGCATCCCCCTGGGCCTGTTCTCGCACTCCACGCACGACGCGCGCATCACCGGCATCCCGCCGGGATCCGCCCTGCTGCTGGTCTCCCGTGGCCTGGTGGAATCGAAGGCGGGTTCGGAGGAGTACGGCATCGAGCGCCTGACGGAGTGCGTGTCGAAGATCAGATTTCAGGATGCTCACGATCTCTGCACGCACGTGCTCGGCGACGTGAAGACCTTCATCGAGAGCGCCTGGCGACCCAAGGAGACCGAGAACGACGTCACCACGCTGGCGCTGGTACGCGCGGCGGCGGCCGGCGGCTGATGCGCAACCCGCCGCCAAACATTGCGTACCTTCCCGGCCCGGTGCTAGCATTTTGGTGCTCGCTATCCCTCAGGCGAGCCTGACCTATCGCGCCAGCGTGCCTGTTTCTCCAGGAGGTCTGTATGCCAAAGAATCGCCTGCTTCTTCCTGTTGTCATCGTCCTAGGAGTGATCGTCGTAATCATCGTCCTGGTTCCCTTGCTGGTGAATGTGGACCGTTACCGCCCGCTTATCCAGTCGCAATTGCAGTCGTCGCTGGGACGGCAGGTCACGATTGGCGGGCTGGGCCTGTCATTGCTTTCCGGCGGCGTCACCGCCGATGACATCTCCATCAGCGACGATCCCGCCTTCAACAAGGGCCCGTTCCTCAAGGCCAAGAAGCTGACAGTCGGGGTCGAGCTGCTGCCGCTGATTTTCTCCCGCTCGATCAACGTCACCGGCCTCACCATCGACCAGCCGGAGGTCACGCTCGTCCATTCGCCTTCCGGCCAGTGGAACTTCTCCAGCCTGGGAGGCGGCAAGAAGTCGTCATCGTCCGCTGCCGCCGGCAACTTCTCGGTGGAGAAGCTGAAGATTACGAATGGCCGGATAACAGTCGAGAAGACGGGAGGCAAGCCGTCGGTCTACCAGGACGTCAATCTGACGGCCAGCAACATCTCCTATACTTCGCCCATTCCCTTCACGCTGGAGGCGAAGACGCCGGGCGGCGGCAAGCTGAAGCTCACAGGCACGGCGGGTCCCATCAACCAGGCGGATGCGGCCCTGACTCCGCTCCAGGCCCAGGTCTCAATCAATGACATGGACCTGGCGTCCACCGGTTTCATTGATCCAGCTTCCGGCATCGGCGGCGTGCTCGATTATGCCGGGACGGTCAAGTCGGACGGCCACACCGCACATGCCGAGGGCAAGGCCACGGTGGCCAAACTGAAGGTGGTGCCCGCGGGCTCACCCGCACAGCAGCCCGTTAGCTTGAACTATGCTTCCGACTACAACCTGAAGAGTGAGACGGGCGTGCTCACCAGCGGCGCTGTCCAGACCGGCAGCAGCACGATCAGGCTCTCTGGCGATTACGATCTGCGGGGACCCGAGGCCGTCGTGCGCATGAAGCTGAACGGTTCGCAGTTGCCGGTAAAGGATATCGAGGGGTTGCTGCCAGCGGTGGGCGTTAGCATGCCCTCGGGCGCATCCCTGCGAGGCGGCACCATCACCACCAACTTGTCGCTGGACGGCGCGGTTAACCGCCTGGTCACGACCGGGACCGTGCTGGTTTCCAACGCGACCCTCACGGGATACGACCTGGCCTCCAAAATGAAGGCGCTTTCCGCGCTGTCGGTGCTGAAGAGCTCCTCTTCGGATACGCTGATCCAGACTTTCAGCTCTAACCTGCGGGTGGCGCCGGAAGGCATTCGCGCCGACAATCTCAACATCGTTGTCCCGTCGATCGGATCCATGACCGGCAACGGCACGGTAAGCAGCAGCAATGCGCTGAACTTCCACATGGTGGCAACGCTGGCGCAGTCCGCCGGCATGATGGGCGGGATGACCAAGGGGATGTCCTTCCTGGGCGGGGGCGGCGGCAAGGGCGGGGGAATTCCCTTCATGATCCAAGGGACGACCGCGCAGCCGGTGTTCTTGCCCGATGTCGCCGGCATGGTGAAGGGGGCAATCCCCAACCCGCTTCAGCCCTCAGGCCAGCAAAACCCTCTGGGCGGCGCGCTGGGCGGCCTCTTCGGGGGCAAGAAGAAATAGAGGGACTGCTGAAAAACTAGCGTTCTGTGGCCAGCAGGGCCTCGACCTTCACGATCAGAGGCAGGAGCACGTCATTGCCCTCCTGGCAGAGGGGACAGATCACATGCTGGGGCTGAGGAGGGCTTTTTCCTTGGACTTTAACCCACCATTCGTGCCCTTCGGGACAGCTCACTAAGACGCGGCGTTCGCGTGTGCGCATGGGAGACAGATATATCCTGCCTCCCACCCGGCGCCAATTCTCCAAAGTCCAGCCCTAAAGTGGAATCCGCACAGTGAACAATAGGACAGGGACGACCAGTCTCTGCTACCTTTCCGGCGCATGCCCTGGACCGCCCGCCGCTATTGCCATTCGCCCTGTGGGTCAGGTACAAGATGGAAGCGGGGTTATAGCGGGGGCAAGCACCCATCTCAATTGCCTTCCTACCTATCTGACGAGGGACCTATGGCCGTGTTGCTGATCTCGGGCATTCTGGGACTGCTGCCGCTGCTGGGCATCGCCTACATCCTGGTAAACAGCAACCTCCGCCAGGCGGGGCTACTAGCGGGGCTAACGGTGGATGCCCTGTTCATGAGCCTGATCCTGCTCACCATGTCTGGCATTTTTTTCCTGAATATCGCGCTGGAATTGTGGTCGCGCCGCAAGGCCACGGTCGCGGCTTCTCCCGCCGGCAGCGGTTCCCGGCTCGCCAGCAGCGCGCCCGGCAATCACACTGAGACCGGCGTGGTGGAAGCGGTCGCCTTCTTCGAGACCGAGGTGGGACGCCCGGACAAATCACTGGTGACGCTGCGTCCGGCTAACAGCGGCCCCGGCAAGATCCTGGTGTTCAGCGGCGATCTGCGGAATGCTCTGCCGGCCGGCAAGCGCGTCAAGATCACCTACGCGGCCGGCGCCGAAGGTAACCGCCTGGTCCAGGTCGGCGACTAGCAACGCCAGCCGCGCCCCGATTGCCTCGGCCACCTGCGAAAATTCTTCATTTTGACTGGGACCGACGGTACCCCTGCCGGTGTCCCACCGTAACCCGGGGCATTACCCGTGGTACTTGGCTGGCGCGACTTTCGGGACGATGATCGGTTTGTACCATTGAGGTTGGTTGTATGGAACCGGTCGTGATTTGCTTCTGGTGCCGGCAGCACGTGAACCATGGCGAGTTGGCCAACGGCCAGCACAACCATGTGGACGAACGCGAGCGGCTGCAGGCCCAGGTAGAAAACAAACGGAGCAGTTGACGCTGCGGGTCTAGCCCGCGTAACTGGAGGGATCACGCACGATGCATTGCTCCGCTGTACGGGAGACCTCCGCTCCGCCGGACAAGCTTCCGAGCTGCTGCGCCGTCACCACCCCGTAGAGTATCTACAGCTTCAGCTCCCTCAGCCACTCGCGCAAACTTCCTCCCAGGTCGGGACGCTTGAGGGCGAACTCAACCGTAGCTTTCAGGAAGCCCAGCTTATCGCCGGTATCGTGGCGTTTGCCCTCGAACACATAGCCATAGAGCTTTTCCCGCTGCAACAGCAGGCGCAGACCGTCGGTAAGCTGTAGCTCGCCGCCGGCGCCGAGCGGCGTTCGTTCCAGGGTTTCGAAGACGGTGGGCGTGAGGATGTAGCGGCCGATCACGGCGAGGTTCGAGGGCGCGTCCTCGAATTTTGGCTTCTCCACCACGTTCCTGATGTCGTAGAGCCTGCTCTGGAAGCGTCCGTCCGTCGGCTTGCCGTCAACGACGCCGTACGCCGAAATCCCCCGTCCCTCGACCACCTGGGTGGCGATCACCGAAGACTGGGTTTCGTCGAAGACGTCCATCATCTGCTTCAGGCAGGGAACAGGCGCGTCGATCACGTCGTCGGCCAGCAGCACGGCGAAGGGTTCGTGGCCTACCAGTTCCCGCGCCATCAGTACCGCGTGGCCCAGGCCCAGGGCCTCTTTCTGGCGGACATAGGCCACGTGGATCATGTCAGAAATCTGGCGCACCACCTTCAGCAGCTCGGTCTTGCCGCGCTCCTCGAGCATTTTCTCCAGCTCGTAGCTGACGTCGAAATGGTCCTCGATGGCGCTTTTGCCGCGGCCGGTGATGATGATGATCTGGTCGCAACCGGCGGCCAGCGCTTCTTCCACTCCGTACTGGATGATGGGCTTGTCGACCAGCGGCAGCATTTCCTTGGGCTGCGCCTTGGTGGCGGGCAGGAAACGCGTGCCCAGGCCAGCGGCAGGGAAGACGGCTTTTCTTACTCGGAGCTTTGGCATTTTGGTTATTCCGCAATTAGCACTTGGCAGTTAGCACTTAGCCTCCAACCCAAGCCAATACCAAGGTGCTGATTGCCAACTGCTAACTGCTACTTCGATTCTGCTTCACAGCACAGGACTGCTATCCCCCAGCATGGCCCTCCTGATGATCTTCACGGGAGGAAAGCCCTGCCGCAGAAACTGGTCGTGGAATTCCTGCAGACTGAACTTTGCGCCCATCTTCTGCTGGTAGTCCTCGCGCAGCTTCAGGATCTCGAGTTTGCCCAGGGTATACACCAGATAGGTTGGGTCGGAGGTGCCGCGCTTGGCTTCGGTCTCGGCCACGGCGCGTGACTGGTAGCCCTCCTTGACGAAGAAGTCCACCGCCTGATCGAAGGTCATGTTGCCAGTGTGCATCTCGATACCTGCGATGTAGCGCGCGTTGCGCAGCAGGGCGTCCTGCAACTGGCCCAGGCGAAGCTTCAGAAATTTCTCGTCGCTGCGTCGGTTCGAGGGTTTGCCGTAGCCTTCGTCCAGCATCATCTGCTCGCAGTAGTGTGCCCAGCCTTCGGCGTTGGAACTCGAGCCCACCAGCTTGCGCACCTTCGAGGGCGCATTCTGCACCCACAGGAATTGCACGTAGTGTCCGGGATACGCCTCGTGCACGGCCACCGCCGTCAAGGTGTCGTAGTTGAACTGGGCCATGAATTCGCGCACGTGCTCCGGAGTCCAGTCTTTTTCCGGCAGGGTTACGTTGAAGAAGGCCTCCTTGGCGGTGTGCTCGTAAGGCCCGGGCGTGTCCATGGAAGCGAAGCTCAGGGCGCGCATGAAGGGCGGCGTCTCTTCCACAATGGGCAGCACCGTCGAGGGGATGGTGACGATGTGCGCGCGCTCAATGAACCCGCGCAGGTCGCCGAACAGATTGCGCACCGTCTGCAGCAGGTCTTCCGGCGGAGGATAATTCCTCTGCAACGCCGCCAGTACCTGCTCGGGCGTCTTGCGAGGATCGACGCGCGCAGCGGTCTCCTTCAGCGACCGCTGATTGCGTCGCAGGTCCGCGTAGCCAAGCTTCAGCAGCTCGTCCAGCGGCGTGTCCACCATTTCGTCGTACAGCAGCTTCTTGCGGTAGTTTTCGGCGCCGATGCGGAAATCGCCGTTGGAGCGCGGCAGCAGGTCGTCCTGCAGCCACTTCTGATAGGCGCTGAGGCCGTCGATTACCGCCTGGTTGGTCTGCTTGAATTCGTCCAGCAGCTTGCTATCTTTGACCTCCTTGAACGCCGCGGGGACGTCCTGCTGGAAGAAACGGACGATCCCAGGCAGTTGCTGCAGCGCGATCTGGGTATAGACCTTCGGAGGGTTGTTCAGATTTGCGCGCGCGGCGTCAAACACTTTGGGCATCTGCCGCTCGCGCGCGATCACCGACCGCAGCCGCTCGCCCGGGGGCGCGAATTTGCGGCTCATGATCAGGAAGACGCTGTAGGTGATGCCGCTGGCGTAGCGATCCGGGTTTTTCTCCCAGCGGCGTATCTGTTCCAAGTCGAGCAGGCGGCCGTCGATCTCGTGCAGCAGCAGTTCGCGGTCGGCCTGCTGCCCGGATGTGAGACCATTCGCGGCGAATCCTGCGATCTTTCCCCGCACCTGCTTCAGCGACTGGATCTCAGCTTCCACGCCGGCGCGCGAATAGTCTTCGAGTTGGGTGTCGTAGCGGTGAAATCCGGCTGAGGTACCGGCGGTGGGATGGAAGGGGAAGTAGTAGTCGTCGAAGTACTGCTCTACCAGCCGGTCCCAGCCGCTGGGGGCGACTGGCTGCTCCGTTGGTGCTGACTTCTGCGCCACGACTTGATTACCGCTGCAAAGAAGAACTGACAGGCACAACAAAACGCCACAAAAAGGACGCTTCATCGCCACCTCGCGGACCGAGACAACTTAACATAAACGGCTGGCGGGAAGTCGCAACTAGAGACTCGAAACCGGTTTTTGTTCCCCCGCCAATTGCTCCAACAGCCTCTTCATCCGCTCCAGCACCTCTTCCCCCTGCGTTGCCTTGAGGGAGAACTTCAGCACTCCCGACGGTGAGAACTGTGCCCCGGGCTCTCCGGCGACGAAGCGCGCCAGTTTCTCGGGATCGACAACAGCCTCCGGAGTGAAACGAATCGTTGTTTGGTCGCGGCGGCGGTCTATCGCCGCAACGCCCAGCCGTTGGCAGGTCAGTTTCAGGCGCGCGTATTCGAGCAGGTTGCGCACGGCCGCCGGCGGCTCGCCGTAGCGGTCGGTGAACTCTTCGCGCACGTCCGTGAGCTGCGCTTCGGTCTCTACGCCCGCCACGCGCTTGTACATCCTCAGGCGCTGGTTCTCTTCCTTGATGTATTCGGCGGGTATACGGATATTGATCCCGAGGTTGAGCTGTACCGCGACTTCCTCGCGTGGGATTTCTCCCTTCATCTCGCGCACCGTGCGATCTAGCATGCTGGTATAGAGCTCGAAGCCGACGGCGTTGATGTGCCCGCTCTGTTGCCCGCCCAAGAGGTTCCCGGCACCGCGCAGCTCCAGATCAAGGGCAGCGATCTTGAAGCCGGCACCCAGGTCGGAGAATTCCTTGAGCGCGGCCAGGCGGCGGCGCGCCAGCGGCGTCAGCTCGACGTCGGGCGGCACCAGCAGGTAGGCGTAAGCACGACGGTTCGAGCGGCCCACGCGTCCGCGCAACTGGTAGAGCTCGGAGAGCCCGTGGCGGTCGGCGCGGTTGATGATGATGGTGTTGCACAGCGGGATATCAAGCCCGTTCTCGATGATCGTGGTGGCCACCAGCACGTCGGCTTCGTGGCGAATGAACTTCAACATCACTCTTTCCAGCTCCGCCTCCGACGTCTGTCCGTGCCCCACGATCACCCGCGCTCGCGGCACGAGCTCCTGCACTTTGGCGGCGACCTCATAGATCGATTCCACACGGTTGTGCAGGAAGTACGCTTGCCCGCCGCGCTCCAGCTCGTGCTCGATGGCGGTCTTGATCAGCTTTTCGTCGAAGGCCGCGACCACCGTCTGGATGGCGATGCGGTCCTTGGGAGGTGTCTCGATCACGCTCATGTCGCGCAGCCCCGTGAGCGACATGTGCAGGGTCCGCGGGATGGGCGTGGCCGAGAGCGTCAGCACGTCCACCTCTTTCTTCAGCTTCTTCAGGCGCTCCTTGTGGCGCACGCCGAAGCGCTGCTCTTCGTCGACCACGACCAGCCCGAGGTCGGCAAACCTGATGTCCTTCGAGAGCAGCCGGTGCGTGCCGATCAGGATGTCCACCTGCCCGGCCTCGACCTTCTGCACGATTTCTTTCTGCTGTTTGGCGGTGCGGAAGCGGCTCAGCATCTCGATGCGGATGGGATAGGCCGCAAACCGCTGCTTGAAGGTCTCGAAGTGCTGGAAGGTGAGCACGGTGGTGGGCGCCAGCACCGCCACCTGCTTGTTGTCATTGACGGCCTTGAAGGCCGCACGCATGGCGACCTCGGTCTTGCCGTAGCCGACGTCGCCTACGAGCAGCCGGTCCATGGGCAGGGACGACTCCATGTCGCGCTTCACGTCCAGGATGGCGTCGTCCTGGTCCTCGGTCTCCTGGTGCTCAAAGGCATCTTCGAACTCGCGCTGCCAGTCGGTATCGCGCGCGAAGGCGTGTCCCTCGGCCAGGCGGCGCTCGGCATAGAGTTTCAGAAGCTCCTCCGCCATGTCCTGCATGGCCTTCTTGACCCGTGCCTTAGTGCGTGCCCACGCCGTGCTGCCCAGGTGACTGAGCGCCGGCTTTTGGCCTTCAGCCGAGCGGTATTTCTGCACCAGGTCGAGGCGGGTGAGCGGGACATAGAGTCGCGCACCCTCCGCGTATTCCAAAATCATGAACTCGCCCGCAGTATCGCCCTGCGTGATCTCCTTCAGCCCCTGGTACTGCCCGATGCCGTGCTCGACGTGTACGACGTAATCGCCTGCCTGCAGATCGCGGAAGTCGGAGAGAAAGGCCGATAGCTTCGATCCCCGGCGCAGGGGACGGGTGAGCACGGCCTCGGATTCGTCGAACAGGTCGCGTGCCCCGAAGATGACCAGGCCGGCCTCAGGCAGGGCCACGCCATCAGGGATGTGGCCTTTAACTACGTATGTAGTACACATGTCCTGGGCGAAGTAGACGGCCTCCTCCAGGTAGCTTTCGCTGCCCGCGGTGGAAGGCCGGCTGCCCAGGTGGAAGGGCACACCGTACTCGGTGAAAACGTCCGCCAGACGCTCGACTTCGCCCATCGTAGGCATGGCGAAGAGCACCCGCTTCCCCTCCGCGGCGAACCGCTGAACCTCCTCGACCATGGCCGGCATGGAGCCGTGAAAGCGGGTGGTGGGCTGCGACGAAAACGACATGTGTAGTATATTGGCGGATTCCGTGCCGCCTTCGATCCCCAGGTGCTGCAGGCTGCCTCCGGGTCGGCTTGCCAGCTGGTTCTGGAACTGCTCGGGAGTAAAGTAAAGGTCCTCCGGCCGGACCAGACGCCCGATTCCGGCGCGCTCGTGCGCCTCCCGGACGCGCTGCCACCAGTGTTCAAGCTCGCGCTGCATGTCTTCCGGTTCATCAACCAGGACGGCCGCTTTGGGCAGCAGATCAAATATCGATCCTGAGGCTTCTCCACCCGGACCCTGTCCTTGTGCAGACGCAGCATGCTGCGCCTCTACTGCGGGAAGTGAAGGACGGCTGATTGCCACAGGTGTATAAAACTCCCATCCCGGAAACACCGAGACGCCGGCCGCCGCCACAGCTTCTGCCACCGCCGCTTCCGCTCCCCGGATGCGCACGCCGCTGAGCCGCGTGTGGATGGCGCCGAGAATCTCCTCCGTCACCGGAGTCTCGGCCAGCGGCAGCAGCACCACCTCTTCGACGGGATTGGAGGAGCGCTGGCTGGCGGGATCGAACTTGCGCATGGACTCGACCTCATCCCCGAAGAACTCGATGCGCACGGGACGGTCCATCTCCGGCGAATAGACGTCCAGGATGCCGCCGCGCAGGGCAAACTGCCCCGGCATCTCGACCACGTCCGCTGAGGCGTAGCCGATGGTGTTCAGGTGCGCGACCAAACCTTCAACATCAACGGTCTCGCCGCGGCGCACTACCCGCGCCAACTCCGCATAAAAGCCGGCATCGCGCATGCGCATCAGAGCCGCGCACACGGGCATAATCACAATGGCAGCGGCGCCGGTGGAGAGCTTCCATAGGGCGGTGGCGCGTTCTTCCTGGATCTCCGGGTGGGGTGAAAGGTTCCCGAACGGGAGCACGTCAAAACAGGGCAGCTTGACTACCGAACCAGGAGCCGGCCCGCCGGTCAGGTCGCAGAAGGTTTGGAGGACCGGCAGCATCTCCTCGGCCACACGGTTATCGCCTACGAGGACAACCAGCGGCCGCGAAGCCAGCCGCGCCAGCAAGGCTAGATATAGAGATTTGGCTGCGGGGGTGAGCCCAGAAACACCAATCCGCCCCGCGCTGGCTCCGGACCCCGTCTTCAGGTCGGTCGCCGCGCGCGCCAGAGCGTCTGTCTTTTCCACGTCCGCAAAGAGTTCGCGGACGAACGGCAGGACCATCGATTCAGTTTAACAGGAAAGCGACGCCGAGCTACGATGCCGTCCCAAACAGGCGGTCGAAGATCGCCCAGAAGATGGCGTAATCGCGGTCGGGACGGTCGTGGTGGGACTTGTGGCGGCAGCGGGCGCGATCGAGCCATGCGGGCAGCCATCCGCCCATGTGGAAGCGCCAGTGGATCTCTTCGGTCAGAATGAAGTAGACGCTGAAGCTCACCAGCACGCCGCGCGCGAAGCCCGCGTGCAGCAGCCAGTCGGCGATGACCACCGGCGCGCCGTTGCCCGCGAACATCAGCACCACATAGATCGCCTTGCCGCCCAGGTTGACATGCAGCGGCTCGTGGGGCATGCCGATGGAAGCGTGGTGCAGCAAATGGCCGTCGAAAGCATAGCTCCCGGGAACGTGCATAATCCAGCGATGCAGGGCGTATTCGAAGAAGTTCGCCCAAATGAAGCCGGCGACCAGGCCGAGCAGCCACATCATCGGCCGCGGAGTATGCAAGTAAGCCAGCACCGCGGCGGGTCCGCATCCGCACAGCGTGGCCACAATCGCATTGCGGATATTGATGGCGCGTCCCAGTTCGAGCGCGGAGGGATCGATGGCAGAGCCAGCGGACATTCTCACCCCCTTGGTGAGATGCGGGGGAGACAGGCAGTGGACGCATCTTAACATTTTCCCGCCCAGCGCGGCGTCTCCCCGGCAAGTGACTGCGGTAACGCGGACGGGCTGCTATAGTAATCGCTCCGCATGCACCCGGCAGCCACACGCAATCGCGAGCGTTCCCGCCAGCTCCAGCAGCGAGCGGAGAAGCTCTTTCCCGGAGGCGTCAACTCGCCGGTGCGCGCCTTTCGCGCCGTGGGCGGAGACCCGCCGTTCATCGTCAAGGGACGCGGCTCGCGCATGTGGGATGCCGACGGCAATGAATACATCGACTACGTCGGCTCCTGGGGTCCGCTGATCCTGGGCCACGCCGCGCCCGAAGTGGTCGCGGCCATCGAGCGCGCCAACCGCGACGGCGCGAGCTTCGGCGCCTCCACGCCGCTCGAGTCCGATCTCGCCGAAGCCGTGCTCGAGGCCTTCCCGGCGATGGAGAAGCTGCGCTTCGTCAGTTCCGGGACCGAAGCGACCATGTCCGCCATCCGCCTGGCGCGCGCCGTGACCGGGCGCAAGTACGTCATCAAGTTCGAAGGCTGCTACCACGGCCACACCGACGCGCTGCTGGTGAAGGCCGGCTCGGGCGTGGCAACCTTCGGCATCCCCGGGTCCGCAGGCGTGCCCGAGGAGTTCGTGCAGTTTACGCTGGCGCTGCCTTACAACAATATTGACCGCGTCAATGACGCGTTCAAGAAGCTCAAGGGCGAGATCGCCTGCGTGATCGTCGAGCCGGTAGTGGGCAATATGGGATGCGTGCCGCCAGCGCCGCAGTTCCTCGACGGCTTGCGCTACCTCACGTCGCGCGACGACGCGCTCCTGATCTTCGACGAAGTGATGACCGGCTTCCGCGTGGCCTTCGGCGGCGCGCAGGAGCTCTATGGCACACGTCCGGACTTGACCACGCTGGGCAAGATCATCGGCGGGGGCCTGCCGGTCGGCGCTTACGGTGGTCCTGCAGAATTCATGGACCAGGTGGCGCCGCTCGGCCCGATGTATCAGGCAGGAACGCTATCAGGGAATCCGCTGGCGATGGCCGCCGGCTTGGCCACGCTACGACATCTGCACGACAACCGCGAACTCTACGGACGCCTGGACCGCGCTGCTGCCACGCTGGTGGACATGGTCGCCGACGCCGCCCACCAGGCCGGAGTCGCGGTAACCGCCAACCGCGTCGGGTCAATGTTCACCTGGTTCTTCACCGGCGAGCCGGTGACGGACTGGGATTCGGCCGCAAAGTCCGACACGGCGCTCTTCGGAAAGTTCCACCGCGCCATGCTGGAGGAAGGCATCTGGCTGCCGCCCTCGCAGTTCGAAGCAGCTTTCCTCTCCGCCGCGCACTCGATGGACGATATCAGCCAGACGGTCGAGGTGGCGCGGAAAGCGTTTGCAGCCCTGAAGGCGTAAGTCCACCACTGTCATCCTGAGCGAGCGCGCCCGATTTTGGCGCGCGAGTCGAAGGACCCCTATTCAACCGATATCCTGGGGTAGGGGTGCTTCGACTCGTGCGGGCAAATGCGGCCCGCACTCGCTCAGCATGACAGTGTGAATGTCATTAGCCGACGACCGGCGACCGAAGGCCGACGACGCTCCTCATCATCTCCGCCACGGTCACGAATTCATATCCCTTACCCTTGAACCGTCGAATTAGCCGGTCCGTGGCTTCGACCGTCCGCGCGCGGTCAGCACCCATGCGGACGTGGCTGCCGTCGTGCATGAGGATGATGTCGCCGCCGCGGACACGCCCGGCGACGCGCCGTTCGATGCCGTCCGCGGTGTAGATCTTCCAGTCGTTTGAGCTGACCGTCCACATCACCGGCTCGAGACCCAGCTTGCGGCCGACTCCCAGCACATGCGGCAGACGCGCGCCAAACGGTGGACGCCACAGCGCCGAGTGCTCACCCACGGTGTCTGTCAGGACCTTGCGGCACTGCTCCAGTTCGCTGCGGACGCGCCGGGCGGAGCAGAAGATCAGGTTGGGATGATTGAAGGTGTGGTTGCCGATCACGTGGCCGGCGCGCGCTACCTCGCGCGCGATCTCCGGCTTCTCGGCAACGAAGCGCCCGATCATGAAGAAGGTCGCCCGGACCCCGTGCCGCGCCAGCACTTCCAGCAGGCGAAGCGTGTGCGGATCGTTGGGGCCGTCGTCGTAAGTCAAGGCGAGCTGCCGCGAGCCACGGCCCGCGCCTAGATAGGTTCGCCCGTAGAGCTGTGATCGCGGCGAGTAAGCAGCATAGCCCGCATAGCCAAGGGCGGCGGCGCCGATGAGGAATCCGAACATCGCCGCAATTCTAACTGGGTCTTGGCCTTTAGCTCTTAGCTTTTGGCTTCATCGGGCCCTCTGTATCCTCTGTGGTTTTCATTTTTCTGTTTACTCAACCTGCAATTGCACGCGACGCTCGCCCGCGCTATGCTCGCGATACTGGATCATGGCCAACTTTTTCGAGCTCCCCCGCTACATCGCCATCGAGGGCCCCATCCGGGTGGGCAAGACGACGCTGGCCAACATCATCGCCGAGCGGCTGCACGCGCAGCGCGTGCTCGAGCCCGAGGACAATCCTTTCCTGCGCGCCTTCTACGATGGCGAGCGCGGCGCCGCCTTCCAGACCCAGTTTTCGTTCCTCGTCGAGCGCTATGAGCAGTTGCGCGCGCTCGAGGCCGGGCCCAACTCGCACAAGACCATCATCGCCGACTACATCTTCGAGAAGGACAAGATCTTCGCCTGCGTCAACCTCAGCGACGCCGAGCTGGCCGTCTACAACCGCTATTTCGAGATCTTCCGCGAGCAAGTCCCCACGCCCGACCTGGTCATTTATCTGCAGGCCACGCCAGAGGTGCTCAAGAAACGTCTGCGGAAGAAGAAGGCTGCGAGCGAGGCGGCGATCCACGAGGACTACATCGGCGAGGTGGTGAAGGCCTACGAACACTTCTTCTTCCACTACAGCGCGTCCGACCTGCTGGTGATCAACACTTCGGACATCGACTTCGTGGAGCGCCACGAAGACCTGCAGCAGCTCCTGCGGCGCCTGACCGAGCCCATCAAGGGGACGCAGTACTTCCTGCCGCTGGGGGCGGAGTCGGCGAACGCGTAGATGCCAGGCGGATTAGGAGCAATTGGATTTGTTGCATTCGGCGGCGTCAAACTAGCAGGCTACACTGGGGCGGGTGCCGTTCTTAATCGTTACCTCCAGCCTCTACCGGAACGGCCAAGCATCTTGAAAGTGGGCGCGACTCGCACTGGGATCGGACTGGTCGCGGGCGTTAGCTACGGGTTGGCTACGGCTCTTGTGGCCAACTTCGTAGACGAAAAGTTGGGACTCGTACTCTTCTTTGCCCTGTTGATCCCTCTCCGGTTAGTCGAGTGGCTGATTCTACTTCGGCTCTTTTTCTGGGACGCGGTGAGTCGAAAAATACCATGGAAGTGGATGGCATTGGGCACGGGCTGGTCTTTCGTTCTCGATGCCATAGCTATCGGCTGTGCCTTTGTTGTGCCGGGCGGTATCTGGATCTGCTGACAATCCCTTCTGGGTGCGATTTTCCTTCCTCCCCGCCCTGTTCCCAATACATTTTGGTTGCGTGAACAGCCCGCGTAGCGGGCAAAAGAACGTAGCCCACGGCGTAAGCCGTGGGACCCATTGGTTAGGCAAACCAGCCCGCGTAGCGGGCGTAAGATTCTTTCCCACGGCTTACGCCGTGGGCTACGTTCTGGCGCGCGCTACGCGCGCTATTGGTGGAGCGGCGGTCAACGCGGGTTTTCGGCGATTTTCCTGCCTCCCGCTTCCTGCGCCCTGCCTCCTTTTTTCTTGCTTCGGGCGGATTCCGGGAGCATCCTATGTGGGTAACAGGCTGTATCCGCCGATGGGCGGAGCGGCACTGGAGGCTCCGTGAGCGTCACTTCGATCAACTCTTCTCCCAGAATCACCACCAGCACACTCCTGGAAAAGAAGCAGCGGCGCGAGCCCATCACGTCTCTGACCGCCTACGACTATCCCAGCGCGCGCCTTGTGGATGAAGCCGGCATTGACGTGATCCTGGTTGGCGATTCGCTGGCCATGGTCATGCTTGGTTACGACAGCACTATGCCGGTCACCATGGAGGAGATGCTGCACCATGTCCGCGCCGCGCGCCGGGGCGTGAAGCGCGGCATGCTGGTCGCCGACATGCCCTACGGCTCTTATCAGGTCAGCCACGAGGAGGGCCTGCGCAACGCCGCGCGCTTCGTCAAGGAAGGCGGCGTCGAGGCGGTCAAGCTGGAGGGCGGCGAGAAGCGCGTGGAGTTCATCCATCGCCTGCGCGACGCCGAGATTCCCGTCTTCGGCCACATCGGCCTCACCCCGCAATCGGTGCACACCATGGGCGGATACAAGGTGCAGGGCAAGACGCTCAGCGCCATTGAACAGCTCATGCGCGATGCCGTGGCGCTCGACCGCGCCGGCGTTTGCGGCATGTATCTGGAAGGCATTCCGCGCGAGGTTGCGGCCATGATCACCGCCGAGGTCAAGGCGCCGACCATCGGCATCGGGGCCGGTCCCGATTGCGACGGCCAGGTGCTGGTATTCCACGACATCCTCAACCTGACGTTCGCGCCGCCGGCCAAGTTCGTGCGTCGCTACGGCGACGCCGCCGCGCTGATCTCGAATGCGGTGAAGGCGTTCAAGCGCGATGTCGAGAGCGGCGCGTACCCGGCAGACGAGGAGTCGTACCACCTGCCCAAGGAAGCGCGCTCAACCATCGAGACGGTTGTGGAACGCAAGCATGCGGTCGGGAGTCGGCGAGAGGTGGTCTAGCGAGTGGGAGTTTCGGGCACCTCGTTCCAGATCGCCCTAGCCACGCGCCAGTACCCGTCCTCTTCGCGCTTGAGTATGCGGAGCGCGTGGACTGTGCCGCCGAACTCGCTGCCGGTCACTGGCTTCATGCGATAGCTCACACTCCCCCACTGATAGGCGTACTCGCCGATCGCCATCACCTCGTTCCACTGTTCCTCGTAGGCCAGCATGTCGTAGTTGGCATATCGATCTTTTTTCCCCTGAAAGAATCGCCGTAGAGCGGCTTTGCCGATGATGGGCTCATGACGCGGCGGCAGCAGCACCGCGTCATCCGTCCATTGATCGAGCAGCGCGTTCACGTCGAAGGCCATGCTGGCGGCGATGATGCCCCTCTGCATCGCGGCGATGCCTTCCCGGTCCTGGTCTTGAGTTGCAGATGTCTGCGGAGTCTTCTGCGCCGGCCGCTTTTGCGAACCGAGTTGCGGCGCGCTGACTAGAAGGAAGATGACAATTGCGAGCAAGAACGAGCGCCAAGGAAGCATCGTAAGGACTCCTGAGGGTGCCCCATCCTTGAATCTCCCGATTTTGGAGACGCAAGGGTGGGATTCGAGTCTGACATTGTAGCCGTCGCCGTGCTCGCCCAACCCGCGCTGAAATGCTACATTCGTAGGCAATGTCTGCCCCCGAATCCCGCTTTGTGAGGGCGTGCCGCGGCCTGCCGGTGGATCGGACGCCCATGTGGTTCATGCGCCAGGCCGGACGCTACATGGCCGAATATCGCGCCGTCCGCCAGCACCATTCGCTGGTCGAGATTTGCAAGAAGCCTTCGCTGGCGGCCGAAGTCACCATCACCGCCGCCGAGCGCCTGGGCGTAGACGCCGCCATCATCTTTGCCGATCTGCTGCTGCCGCTCGAAGTCATGGGCCTGCCCTTCTACTTCGCCGCGGGCGAGGGTCCGGTGATCGAGAAACCGCTGCGCGAAGCCTCAGACGTGAAGGAGCTGCGCACCGACCGCGCCGGCCAGTTGGGCTACGTGGCGGAAGCAATCTGCCAGGTGGTGAAGCATTTTGGCGACACGCTGCCGGTGATCGGCTTCTGCGGGGCGCCCTTCACGCTGGCCAGTTACATGATCGAAGGCGGCAGCTCGCGCAGCTACATCAACAGCAAGCGCATGATGTACCGACAGCCCCTGGTCTGGGACGAGCTGATGTCGAAGCTGGTGACGGTGCTCGGGGAGTACAGCGTGGAGCAGGTGCACGCCGGCGCTGACGCCATCCAGGTTTTCGATAGCTGGGTCGGCTGCCTGAGCGTGGAGGACTACCGGAGTTTCGTGCTGCCGCACGTCACGAAGCTGGTGCAACGGCTTCAGACGACGGGGGCGCCTGTCATTTATTTCGGCACCGAGACCGCCGCGCTGCTGCCGCATATGAAGGAGACCGGCGCGGAGGTGATCGGCGTGGACTGGCGCGTTCCGCTGGACGAGGCGTGGAGGAGCCTCGGCTATGCCGGGGCGGTGCAGGGCAACCTTGATCCGGCATTGCTTTTTGCCGACCCGAAGCTGCTGCGCGAGCGCGCCTATGACGTGCTCCATCGCGCCGGCGGACGTCCCGGACACATCTTCAACCTCGGCCACGGCATCCTGCCGGGCACCCCGGTGGAGAACGTGCTCGCCCTGGTGGACTTTGTGAAGGAGTATGCGAGTCGGGACGTTGCCGTTCCAGGAAACCCATGAGCGCACACGCGAAGTCCGCTGTTCTTCTGCTGGCCCACGGCAGTCCCGACCGCGTAGAGGAGATACCCGAGTTTCTGCGCCACGTGACCGGCGGACGTCCCATGCCCGAAGCTGTTGTCAAAGAGGTCCAGCACCGCTACGGGCTGATCGGCGCTTCGCCGCTCACGCGCATTACGCTCAAGCAGGGCGAGCTGCTGGCCCGCGAACTGAAACTGCCGGTGTACGTCGGCATGCGTAACTGGCATCCGCTGATCGGTGACGTTGTGAAGCAAATGCAGAAGGACGGCATCGCACGCGCCGTGGTTATTTGTCTCGCGCCGCAGAATTCGCGCACCAGTGTCGGCCTCTATCGCCAGGCGCTGCTCGGCGATTCCGGCTCGGCGCCTTTCGAAATCGATTTCGTGGACAACTGGCACGACCACCCGCTGCTGATCAAGGCTTTCGCCGAAAAGCTCGAGGCCGGATGGAAGCGGGCGTGCGAGGAGGCAGGAGCCCGCGTGCCCATCATTTTCACCGCGCACAGCGTTCCGGAACGCACGATCACGGAAGGCGATCCCTACGAAGCGCAGGCCAAGGAGACAGCTTCATTGGTCGCGATGGAAGTGCCGTCGCTGGCGGTTGACGACTGGCAGTTCGCCTTTCAGAGCCAGGGCATGTCCGGCGGGGCGTGGCTCGGGCCGACGGTCGAGGACACGATTCGCGGACTGAAAGCCAAAGGCCATCACGCCGTCTTCCTGCAGCCCATCGGCTTCCTGTGCGATCACGTTGAGGTGCTCTACGACATCGACATCGCCTTCCGCGAATTCGCCGAGAAGGAAGGCTTGCGGCTGTGGCGCGCCAAGTCGCTGAACGAATCGGCGACGCTGATCGCAGCGCTGGCGGATGTGGCGCGGTCGCGCTTGCAACCGGCCGGTGAGCCGAAGCCGCAGATCGTGCAGATAGGATGAGCGGTCGTTAGTCGGTGGTCGTTCGTCGTTAGCTGGTTTTGCCCAACGACCAACGACGAACGACCAACGACTTTCTTTCCACCGACCAACGACCGTATGACGCGCGTCGCCATCATCGGCGGGGGTATCAGCGGGCTGAGCGCCGCGTTCCGCCTCGAGCGCGCGCGGCGGGGCGGCGCTGATGTCCGCTACACGCTCTTCGAGTCGAGCGACCGCCTGGGCGGCGTGCTGCGCACCGAGCGCGCCGAAGGCTGCCTGATCGAAGCCGGTCCCGATTCCTTCCTCTCCGAAAAGCAATCGGCCGCCGAGCTCTGCCGCGAGCTTGGCATTGCCGACCAACTGGTCGGCTCGAACGACGCTCACCGGCGCACCTACATCCTCGTCAAAAGCCGTCTCGTCGAGATGCCCGACGGGCTGCAGTTCATGGTGCCGACCAAGCTCCTGCCAACCATCACGACTCCGCTTTTTTCCTGGAGAACCAAGCTGCGCATGGCGCGCGAGTTCTTCGCTAGTCCGCACCAGATGAATGGCGACGAGTCGGCGGCAGCGTTTGTCGAGCGGCACTTCGGGTCGGAGGTCGTGGACCGCCTCGCCGATCCGCTGCTGGCAGGGGTTTACGGCGGTTCGGCCGAGCGGCTGAGCGTGCGCGCGGTGCTGCCGCGCTTTCTAGATATGGAAGCGAAGTACGGCAGCCTGAGCCGCGCCATGCTGGCGGCGATGAAGAAGCGTCCCGCCAACAGCACGCGGCCGATCTTCACCTCGATGAAAGACGGCATGCAGCAACTGGTGGACGTGCTGGGCGCGCAGCTCGATCCGGACGCGATCCGCACCGGTGCACACATCAAGGCGCTCGGCCGTGAGGGCGGTGATTGGGTAGCCCTCCGGCAGGACTTGACTGCAGCGCGATTCGACCGCGTCATTGTGGCGACGCCCGCCTATGTCGCCGGCGGACTGCTGCGCAGTGTCGAGCCGCTCCTGGCCAGCTTGCTCGGCGAGATCAACTACAGTTCGTCCGTCACCGTTGCCCTGGGCTTTGCCACCGAGGGTTTCGACGGGCGCGGTGCCCGGCGCGAGGATGGCTTCGGCTTTCTCGTTCCCCGCAGCGAGCACAAGCGCCTGCTGGCCTGCACCTTCGTGCACAACAAGTTCCCGCACCGCGCGCCCGAAGACCGGCTGCTGCTGCGGGTCTTCCTGGGCGGGTCGAATGACGCCGAAGCGCTTCAGATTCCCGACGAAGAAATTTTGCGCGCAGTGCGCCTCGAGCTGCGCCAGATCCTGGGCCTCACGGCGCAGCCGGCCTTCACCCGCATCTATCGCTGGGAGCGCTCGATGGCGCAGTACGAAGTCGGGCATCTGGAACGCGTGGCCGAGATCGAGCGCCTGCGTGCCGGGCTGCCCGGCTTAGCGCTCGCCGGCAACGCCTATCGCGGCATCGGCGTGCCGGATTGCATCAAGTCAGGAATGGACGCTGCTGCGGAAGTCCTGCCCCATGCTAACGCTTGACAGTACTATCGCATAACCTTAGCATATACAAGCGTGATCGCCAGCTTCCGGAACGCCGAGACAGAAAGGCTGTGGCGGTCGGGCAAGAGCCGTCGCTTGCCGGCTGATCTGCAGCGAAGAGCTTTCAAGAAACTCGCCATCCTGAATGCGGCCATCGAGCTTGATAACTTGAGGGTGCCACCGGGCAATCATCTGGAGGCGCTGCGCGGAGACCGCTCTGGACAGCACAGCATTCGAATCAACGATCAATACCGTGTGTGTTTCCTGTGGCGGGATGGGAATGCTTTTGATGTTGAGATCGTGGATTACCACTAGGAATATGGGGTGACGTATGACCAAGACCCGCAAGGTATTTGCCGTCCATCCAGGAGAGATTCTCAAGACCGAGTTCATGGAGCCGATGGGTGTAAGCGGTTATGAATTGGCCAAGGCGCTGAGCTTCCCCGGCATTTATGAAATCGTGCGCGGCGAGCGGGCCATCAGCGCAGACACCGCGATTCGCTTGGGAAAGTACTTCGGTTTGCCGGCGCAGTTCTGGCTCAATCTGCAGAACGACTACGATCTGAGAGTCGCGGAGGGAAACGGCGTCGGCAAAGGGATCAAGCCTCGAAAGGTGGAGCAGGACGCAGAATTGACTGGCGTGTCGCGGGCCTAACTCATTTGGGTCCACGGCTAGGCCGGGCTTGTACCGCATCCATCTACGGTTTTGGCTTTTTGGCTGTTGCAAGTGCAGCTATGACCGACACAACCCCGCCGACGAGAGCCATTCCGAGCGCGAACCACCACTGCAATTGAAAGTGCCAAGCTGCAAAGGCCGCATATAGAAGGTACGGCCCGAGCACGGCCTTTGGCAGCTTGCCCCACGGAACCCATCGCTCCCAAGGAAGCCCCGGTGTTAAGAAGATGGGTGCTGCCGGTATGAGTGGAACCAGAATCACCCCATCAAGAGTAGACATCGTCACTCCGCCTGTGTCGCCGCAGCGATAGGATATGGTACCCCGCCCACGGCCTCCTCCTTGCCAAGGATAGGCACGACGCGCCTCGCTGTTGGTGATAAATCCCCCGCCTCATCTACGAGGTTCTAATCCCTCCGATACCTCCCGTTACCTTCGTGTCGGCAACAAAGCCGCCCGACCCGTGTTAAAGCCTGTATGTGGGAACGGCTTATGAGTAAGACCTGGCGGCTGCTCTTACTGATTGCGGGGACGTTCGTCTTCGCGGTGCTGGCGCTGGTGGTGGCCAATTCGCAGGACCATTCCAGCATGCCCGGCATGGACCACTCCCAGATGACAATGCCGCAGGGCTCCGAGCAGACCGGCGCGCAGGAGATAGGCCACACCATGCAGTCCATGTCCAGCAAACATGTGGACATGGGCCCACACATGAAGATGACCGAGCTGCGGCCGCCGAAGCCGGGCGACCAGGAGCGGGCCGACAAGATCGTGGCCGAGCTGCGGACGTCGATCGCCAAGTACCAGGACTACCATGCGGCGCTTGACGACGGCTACAAGATCTTCCTGCCCAATGTGAAGATGCCGATGAAGCACTTCACCAACTGGAACTACGCGGTCGAAGCGCTGTTTCACTTTAACCCCGACCACCCCACCTCGCTGCTCTACGAGCAGCACGGCGACAGCTACAAGCTGATCGGCGCCATGTACACCGCGCCCAAGCGGTACACGGAAGACGATCTGGACAAGCGCGTCCCGCTGAGTGTCGCGCAGTGGCACGAGCACGTTAATCTGTGCAAGCCGCCCAAGGGCCAGGAGCGGGAGATGCTCTCACCGCATGCGCGCTTCGGGCTGGCCGGCTCGATCGCGACCAAGGGAGAATGCGAGGCTGCAGGTGGGACATTCTATCCCATCATCTACAACTGGATGGTCCACGTTTATCCCTTCGAGAAGAACCCGCAGGACGTCTGGTCGCTGGAGCGCCAGATGCCGGGACATCAGCACGGGCATTGATTCTCTAATACCCACCCTTGGCAAAGACGGTCAAGGGGGGAGCACCCTCGAGTCACTTTATTCCGTTGGGATATAGCAGGATCTTGCTCGCCTCGCCCGTGCGCAAGCGCTCCATGCCTTTGGAGAAATCCTTCATCGAGAGGCGGTCGGTGATGACGGGGTGAAGGTCGAGTTTGCCGGCCCTGAGCAGCGCCTGCATCTGGTACCAGGTCTGGTACATGCGCCGTCCGTTGATGCCCTGAATGGTGATGCCCTTGAAGATGATGTCCTCGGAGAAGTCGAGGGAAACGGGCTTGGAGGTGAGGCCGAGCAGCGAGATGCGTCCGCCGCGGCGCACGATGTCGAAGGCTGTTCGGATGGCGTCGGGATGTCCGGCCATCTCCAATACGACGTCTGCGCCCATCCCATCGGTTCGATCGAAGACGATCTGCTTTACGTCGTCGCGAGTGGGATCAAGCACGTAGTCGGCTTTCATCTGTCCTGCGATTTTGCGCCGGTACGGATTCACCTCGATGGCGAAAACCGTGGTCGCGCCCACGGCGCGCGCCACCGCGATGGCGAACAGCCCGATCGGCCCGCAGCCGGTGATGGCGACCGTCTTGGCGGCAATCTCGCCCGCCAGCACCGTATGCACCGCATTGCCTAGGGGATCGAGGATGGAGGCGTACTCGTGCGGGATCGCGGGATCGAGTTTCCAGATGTTCGACTCCGGGATGCGCACGTACTCGGCAAACGCTCCGTCGGCGTCCACGCCGATGATCTTCACATGTTGGCAGATGTGGCCTTCACCGGTGCGGCACTGGTAACACTTGCCGCAGTTGACATGCATCTCGGCGGAGACGAAATCGCCTTCCTTGACCGTGGTGACCTCGGCGCCCACCGCCGCCACTTCGCCGCAGAACTCGTGCCCGGGAATGAGCGGAGGATGGATGCGATGCTGCGCCCACGGGTCCCAGTTGTAGATGTGCAGGTCGGTGCCGCAGACGGAGGCGACCTGCACCCGCACCAGCACGTCGGTCAGTCCGATCTCCGGTACTTTGACGTCGCGAACATCGGCGCCAGGCGCGGCTTCGGTTTTCACCACCGCCAGCATGGAGCTCGGCATGGGCAGACCTCACTTGGTCACGGCAGATTTCGCGCAGGCAGATTCTACACCTCGGGCGTTACGGTCGCCGCTTCTCGACATCCTCCTCCGCCGGCGCATTCGACTGCCCGCGCGGGATGCTCAGCGACTTCCACTCCGTGCTCTTCAGGTGCTTGGCCAGGAAGACGACCTGCCCTACATGGTAGGCGTAGTGCGCGTTCGCGCGATGCACCGCCTGCAGCACGCTGTGCGGCTGCCCGCGCGTGCTCACCTTCCTCAGCAAGTCCTCGGGCTTGAGCGAGCGTACGGTATCGAGCGCCAGCTTCCAGCTCTCTTCCCAGCGCTGCATCAGCTCCGTGCGGGTGTTGCCGGCATCGATGACGAATTCCCGGTCGCGATTACGCCCGGGCTTCTCGCCGTCGCTGGTGAGCAGGTCGGTGAAGCGCGAGCGTATGTTGCCGGCGATGTGCTTCACGATGATGGCCACACTGTTCGCTTCCGGATCGAGAATGCGGAAAAACTGCTCGTCGTCGATCTGGGCGCAGGCGCCCTCGGCCAGGCGCTTGTGTCCGCGCAGGCTGCGGAAGGCTTCGTCGAGATAGACGGCTCCGATCTTCTCATCCATGCGATTCTCCCAGGGAGGAAGGCGCGCGCCAGAGTGTACGCCAAAAACCAGAAAGCCGGAAGCAGCTGGCAGGCGGCAAAGAAAATTCCAGACCGGTCTCCGCTTTCCTGCTTCCTGGAGTGGACGCCGGATGTGTCGCGCGAGCTACCGCTACAAGAATATTGTTGACAGAGCGCGTGTGTAGCCGCAATATCTGCGCAGCACCCTTGTGGTTGCTGAACCAGCAGCCGTGAGGAAAAACCAAATCGAAAAACTCCTTAGGGAGAAAGTCCAGGAGGAAAGCTCAATGGCAACGAAGAAAAAGGCAAAGAAGAAGAAGCACTAATGGAAGCGAGGCCTGGCCTCGCATCCAGCAAGTCTGTTTGAAGCTTTCCAAGGGCCTCCACTCACCCGGTGCCGTAAGTGAACCGCGAGCGTGGAGGCTCTTGCTGTTTCTGCCGCAGGCTGCGCCAATCCTATTGACCGGCCGCGCGGCCCGCCGTACTATCCGGGAAACGCCCCTCGTCGGTAGCGCTGCGGAACCGCGGCGCGTGAGCCGCGCGCATGGTCGCGAAGAACAGGAAACAATCCGGCGAAGTGCTCATCCCCGACAAGCTCTACTTCCGCATCGGCGAAGTGGCGCGGCTGTGCCATCTCCCGGCCTACGTGCTGCGCTTCTGGGAGACCGAGTTCCCGCAGTTGAAGCCTTCCAAGAGCGGCACCGGACAACGCATGTACCGCCGCAAGGACGTGGAAACGGTGGTGTACATCAAGCAGCTTCTCTACGAAGACGGGTTCACCATCGCGGGCGCGCGGCAACTACTGCGCGGCGAAAGCCGCCCGGGCAAGGTGCAGGACGCGCTGCCTTTCGCGCGTCGACCTTCACGGGACGGACTGCGCCAGGTGCGGCAGGGGCTGAAGGAGATCCTGGGCATGCTCTCGGCCCGTCGCTGACGGGCGCAGTTTACCGGGCAAGCGCGACGAAAATCCGCTTGTCTGCCCTGCTTCCTATCTCTCCAGGGTTTCGTTGACTTCCATGCGCCCGTTCGATTCGACCGTGATGGTCTTGTGCACGGTCTTGTAGCCGGTCAGAGTCAAAGTGACTGCGTAGGTGCCTGGGCCGAGCAGGAATTCCGCCGGCGAGGTGCGGTCCATCATGCGGGAGTTGAACATAATCTGAGCGCCCTTGGGGAAGGTGTGCACCTGGACGCGCGCCATGTTCTCCTGTCCGCCGCGGCCGAGCAGCTTTTTGAACTTGCTGACCTGTTTGATGTCGTCGGCGTCACCTAACGGCTTCAAGGCGGGCTGGAACTGGAAGGTCTCACCCGGATTCAGCGCCATGCTGGCCGAGGTCTCCAGATATCCCGGCTTGCGCAACGACAGGGAGTGGCTGCCTTGCCCCACTACCAGTTTCGCAGGAGTGACTTTGCCGGTATCGCGGCCGTCGATGATGATGGCCGCGCCGGGAGGGTCGCTGGCGATCGACGCCACCGCCGCCAACTGGTTCAGGCTCACCGCCAGAGCGGCGCGGGTTCCGCGCTGCACTATCACACTGCGCGATTCCACCGCGTATCCTGCCTTCGACAGTACTACCAGGCGCTGGCCGGCGCCAACGTTCAGCGCGATCGGCGTGACACCGGCGATGCTTCCATCCACCTGCACCTGCGCGCCCGCGGGCACCGAACTGATGACCAGCTCTCCCGTTGCCGGCATTATGGGCGCGGCCACGGTCTTGTGCCGCGCCTTGGCCATTCGTGTGGGAGCCACCCTCTCGATGATTACCGCCTGTGGCTCGGGCTCCGGTGGGGGCAGAGGCGGCGGCGCGGGTGTCATCGCATCCGGCGCTGCGGTTCCAATCAGCGGAGCGGTGGCCGCGGCCTCAGCTTCTTCCCGCAGCCGGCGCGCGTGCATCGAGTCGGCCACCATGAAGATGACCATCGCCAGCAGCGCGGCTCCAATCACCCCAACCAGGATTTTGATCTGCTGCGGCGTGAGTGAGACCGGAGCGCTGGCCGCTGGCGCTACACGGGGCGGAGGCGGCGGAGCCGCAGTCTCTTGCGCTTCACTGGGCGCAGCCACAACGGGCGCCGCCGGTGCCGGGATCCTGGCCCGAGGGGGCGTTGTGGGCGCAGGAATGGCGTATCCCAGCAGAGGCTCACTCGGTAGCGCCGCCGGGGCTGCGGACACAGGCGCCGCGGATACAGGAGCCGCCGCCGGTGTGCTCGCGGCGGGGCTTGGAGTCATGTCATCGAGAAAGGGAACCAGGCCGGGCATGGTCGACGCCCCGGCTTCGCTGTGCTCAGTCGCGAGCCGCACTGACGGCGGCGGGGCTGGTGGCGGCACGATGATCTGCGGCACGCCCGGAACCGACGGCCGGCTGGCAGCGCCGCACTCCGCTTCCAGCTCGCTCACCAGGTCTCCAGCGTGCTGGAAGCGATATTCCGGGTTCTTGGCCAGCGCCTTCATGACCACTCGGCTGATTCCCACGTGTACTCTGTGATTAGCTTCGTGGGGCGGCGCCGGCATAAGTTCCAGGATCTCGCGCTGCACGTCTGCTCCCTCGCCACCCCCGAACGCTTTCTTCCCGGTCACCATTTCGTAGAGGATGGCGCCCCAGTTGAAGACGTTGGAGCGCGCATCGGACGCGCGCCCCTGTACTTGCTCGGGCGACAGGTAGCGAAGGTCATCGGCGCTCTTGCCTTCGAGCGGGCCGAGGTCGGCGGCGAAGTCCATGATCTTCACCGTACCGTCCCATTCGGTGATGATGCCCGCAGGCGTCAGCCGGCGATGGAAGATGCCTTTGGCGTGCGCGTGGTCCAGCCCGCGGCAGACCTGGCGGGAGATGTCCAGCAGCTCGCTGGAGGAAAATCCTTGCTGGGTGGCCAGCGCGGCGTCCAGGGGAACGCCTTCGACGTACTCCATCACCACATAGGCCAGTCCTTGTTCTTCGGCGCCAGCGTAGATGCTGGCAATGTTGGGGCTGTCGAGAACGCTTGCCGCCTTGGCCTGCTGCAGATACTCCCGGGAACGTTCCGTAACTTCCGGGGTGTCGGCGCGCAGCACCCGCAGCGCCACCGTGCGCGTCTTCTTCGGATCGTAGGCCTTGTAGACCGTGCCCAGCTCCGACTTCCCGATTTCGCGAACCACTTCGAAGCGGCCAATGGCGGGCGACATAAGCTTGTTACCCCCGCGCACACAGGTGCCGAAGGGTTACCCGTCACAATAGCCCAAGTTGCGCAGGCCCGATGATTACGGAAGTCCAAGCGGATGGGAGCACTCTGGTGGTTGGCGGGAATCTTGCGGGAAGCGAACAGGGCGCGTCACACCCCGCACTGTCGCTGGTCACTGACCCAGGTCCGCAAAAGGTAGATACTTCCGTGGTGATCGCGCAGGAGGAGGCCATGGCAGAGACCGCGTTTGCAAGGACAATGCGTGCAGGAGAAAAGATCACCGACATCGACAGCGCCAGGGCTGCTGTTTCAGTGGCGGTGGATGAAGGCAAGGAGGTGGCCCGCCGTGCCGTCCGCCGCGGGATTCGCGCCGTCGAGGACCTGGAGGCGGATGCGCTGCAGGAGGTCCGGAGGCATCCCCGGACGACGGTCGCCATCGCATTTGGAATGGCCTTGAGTGCAGGCCTGCTGCTGGGATGGTTGTTCGGCCGCGCGCGCAGGTAATGCGCAGTATCAACCTCTTGCTTCCTTGCGGGGTGAGTTTTCACGCAAAGGGAAGGGCCTAGCTTTAGGCAGAGCGATACGTGTGCCACTCTGCCGCGAAGCCGCCCTGCAGCCAGCCCTGCCGATCACGTCTCTGACCATGGCCGGCAGCATTGCCGTTGCCGGACCGCTTCTCCCGCTTGTATTATTCGTGGGCTTCCAGTGAGCACGAAAACCAAAATGACAGGCCAGGCGAAGAAAGGGATGGCACGCGGGCTGACCTTGCTGACCATGCGCCGCAACGGCGAATACCGGCTGGGCGCCAAGACCAGCAAGGGGAATCTCGACGTGAAGCAGGCGGCGGAGATCCTGAAAATGCACTCGCCCGCCACCCTCGATGACATGCTGCAGAACGAGGAAGGCGCCAGTGTGCAGGCGGTGGTGGAAGCAGCCATGAAGTCCTCCGCGGTGAAAAAGGCATTCTTGAAGGAGGAGGCTATCGAGTACGGGCCGCTGGTTGCGCGTCCGGAGAAGATCGTGTGTGTGGGCTTGAACTATCGCAAGCACGCCGAGGAAATCAAGCTTCCCATCCCCAAGCAACCGGTGCTCTTCAACAAGTACAACAACGCATTGCTGCACCACGGCGGCACTATCAAGCTGCCCTCGGCCGTGGCCAAGAAGTTCGATTATGAGATCGAGCTGGTGATCGTAATGGGCAAGGCGGCGCGCAATGTCAGCGAGAAGGACGCCCTTTCCTACGTCGCCGGATATGCGACCGGCAACGATTTCAGCGCCCGCGACCTCCAGATTGAAACCGGCGGCCAATGGATGCTGGGCAAGACTCCGGACGGCTTTGCCCCCCTGGGTCCTTATTTCGTCACTGTCGAACAGGTAAACCCCGACCATCTGAACATCGAATGCCGTGTGAACGGCGAAACTCGACAGTCGTCCAACACTAACGATCTGGTGTTCAACTGCAGCCAGATCATCAGCTATACCTCGGCGCGCATTTCCCTCCGGTCGGGAGACATCATCTTCACCGGCACGCCGGGAGGAGTGATCTTCAACGGAGTCGCCAACGGGGTCGCCACACGCAAGGAGAAGTGGGATTGGCTCAAGGCCGGCGACAAGATCGCCTGCAGCCTGGAGAAGCTGGGAGAGCTGAAGTTCGATCTGGCGTGACGCAGGTTGTCCGGGAAGGCCCAACTTGCTCGTTTGGCCTTTATTTCACCTTAGTGGCTTTGCCTTCCATCACGTTGGTCCAGGCGCCCCCATCGACCGACACGTCGTAGGCATATGTGTAAGAGGTAGGAGAGACCTCCTTGAGGGTGAAACGTCCTCTGACCTTCTTGCCGCCCATGTCCTGTTCAGCGGACACCCATGTCCAGGTGCTTCCCGAGATGGTGCCAGTCGACAGGTCATGCTCGCCCATGCTGTTGTAGCCGTCGTAGGTATAGACGGTTTCTTTCGGGTCGTACCCCATAACGGCGACTTCCTTGAACGCACCCATGGGACCCGTGCCCTCGGAATGAAACACCACGAAGAATTCTCCCAGCATCACATTGTGGTCCGTACTGGTGAACCTGCCGCCCGGACTCCAGGGGCTGGGCTTCATGCTGCCGTCAGTCTTCCACTCGCCAACGAAGTAGTGGAGCCGTTGATGCTCGGCGGTGGGCTTGGGCGTGGGCGGTGCTTGTCCCCAGAGCAGGCCGCAAGACAGGGTGACAACCAGGCACGCAATCGCAATCGTTGCTTTCATGATCTGCCTCCACGAAAACCGCAGAAGGATAACAAAAAATCGGGCAAGGGTTCGCGCGTTCGCTGCACGCAGATAGGCGCCGCACCGCAAGCCCATGCCTTTAGTTGGCATGCGAAGGTAACGGGCAGTTGATTACGGGTGTTTCTGTTGCCCCGCCTCTAGTGCAATAGTATGATTCGCAGCCCATTGGAGGCGACCATGTGGCTGGCAGGCTGGGCGGTGCGCGTACTGCTGCTGATCGCCGCGCCCATCTACTACCTGTGCCGCTTTGTCGCTGTAGCTATGTCCGGCCTGGATGAGTGGTCGTGGCGCGCCATCCACGGGACTGGTCTGAAAAAACCACCGCAGTCCGAAACCGCGCAGAAACAACCCCAGCAGAGCATCAAGCGGACGCTTCCCTAAGAGCCCATCACCAGGGCGGTACCGATCCATATCGCCACGCCCATGATGCCGCCGGTGACTCCGCCAAAAATATGTATGGGGATCCAGAAGGAGGCCACGATCACGGCTGTCCCGGCCAGTAGCCGGAGTAGCACCCGCGTGAGCCGCGGCACACTCCTACGCTCCAAGCCCCACCACGCATAGAAGCGGAAATTGCAGCCGTGGCAGCGATACGGCCGGACGGTAAGCAGACGCAGCAGCCTTTCCCAGACTCGGCGATGACGACTGCGTCGCACATGTCGCCCATGGCATTGCGGGCAACGGCGAGCTCGCAAGAAAATCTTCAATCCCTTAAGTGGCCCACCAGAAAATTTCTTGCCGGATTATTGCCCGGCTGTGAGTTCAATGCAAAGCGAATCTCAGGGGGAATAACCTCCTTTGCTACGGGTGCTGGGCAGAAACGTCCACCTAACCGGCCCGGAACAGAAGTCACCTTGTGTGATTCTTGCTGAAGGTGGAAAGTCAAGGTCTCCCAATCGTAAGGAGACAAGCCCATGTGGACGATCATCGTGCTGGTGGCGCTTCTGGTGATCTGGAAGCTTTTTGGCAAGCGGCTGCTGGCGGGATTTCTGCTGAGCAGCGCCGGCCAGAGCGCGCTGCAGGACATTGGGAAGAAGGCGGTAGATGTCCAGCCCGACGGGATCAGGCTGAACCGCATCGCAACCCCCGTCTGGGACGATGCGGGCGTACAGCAGATCATTGCTTCCTTCCGCGCCGCCGGATTCACCGATGCCGGCGTCTACTCCGTGGACATGATGCCCGGCGTCAAGGTAGCAATCCTTGCCAAGCCGAACGATTGCATTGCTGCGCACGTCTTCGAGCACCCCAAAGCCGGAACGTGGATCGAGCTCGTCACTCGCTACCAGGATGGCACCAGCACCACCCTGACTACGCTGCCTTCCACGGGACTGAAACAGCCGGCATGGCTCACCACCATGCGCAGCGCTAAAGCGCCCGCTGGTGATCTCCTCCGGCAATTCATGCGCGACCGTCGCCCCGGGGCCATGAAGTCAATATCTGCCGAGCAGGCGCCGCGGGATTTCGAGGACGGCTTCGCCAAATACATGCAATGGCGCAAAGCCACACCTATGACGGCGGCGGAAGCAGCTCCCACCGTGAAGGCCTGGGCCGAGAAGGGGACCGCACAAACAACTAAGTTGGTGTAAGCCGGTCGGTTCGTAAGGCAGAGCTTATTCTCAGATAAGAATTGCCGCGGCTCGCATCGCATGACCGACGCTCTGCATCTCACCATGGGGCGCTTTTTCGGCACGCTGGGTGGGCGACTCAGCGTACCGTGCGGGGAGGTACCGTGAGATCGAGATCACTGTTGACCTTCTTACTCTTGTGCTCAACCACCTTGTTCGCCCAGGAGGCCATCCCTACGGGCGCTGTGCTTCCGGTCCAACTGAGATCAAACCTCGATTCGCTGAAGAACAAGCCTGGGCAGACCATCACCGCGCGCATCATGCAGGACGTGCCTCTGAGCGCACCCCAGCAAGGGCAAGGCTGGCGCCTGCTGGAGACCCCATCAGGCCCCAGGATTCCCGCCGGCGCCAAAGTAATCGGACACATCATAGACGTCGCGCCGTCCCGCGGCGGCATGGGCCCGAGCATTACGCTGCGATTCGACGCGGTGAGTTTTCATGGCCATACCATTCTGGTTACGACCAACCTCAGAGCGCTGGCGTCCATGATGGAGGTCGAGGACGCGCAGGTCCCGTCCATCGGCACCGACCGCGGCACGCCCTGGGCCTGGATGAACACCATCCAGATCGGGGGAGAAGCCGTTTACGGTCAGGGGGGAGAGGTCACCCACGGCTCGCAAGTAGTGGGACACTATGCGCCCGGTGGAGTACTGGTTCGGTTGAGCGAAAAGCCCGGTTCCAGTTGCCGGGGTGCGGTTGCGGGCAATGACCGTCTGCAGGCGCTGTGGTTATTTTCGTCCGACGCGTGCGGGTTGTATGGCTTTCGTGATCTGAAGATCGCACATGCCGGACGCACTGCGCCCCTCGGCCAGATCACCCTGGTATCGAGGTCTGGACGAGTGCATATATCAGCCGGCAGCGGTTTGCTGTTGCGGGTGCAATGACTGGCGTGCTGGAACTTTCTTCCTCCCGGCGGCGTCTTTTAGGACCGAACTTGCTCCGCCACGACGGCGCTCTTTACCTCTATCGCGATCTGGGGAGGATGCAGCAAGGTATTATGGATCAAGCAATGGTGCACGGCTTCCTCGACTCCTTTACGGTGTTCGGCATTCAATTCTAAAGGCATCTCAACCTCGATACGGAAATTGTCCATCCGTGCCGGGTTTTTCCTCTTCTCGGCCGAGACGTGCACTAGCGTGCCCGCTTTTTGCAGCTTGTGCTTGCGCAGGTATTGCGCCGCATAGTATCCGGCGCAGGAACCCAGCGCAGCCAGCAGCAGTTCCGGCGGAGTCATACCCTCATCGAAGCCGCCATTCTCCTCCGGCTGGTCGCAGGCGATCGTGTGTTGCCGCGCTTTGATCTGAAACTGCACATCCCCCAGATGTTGTACGATGACTTGCATAAGAATCCCCTTGTAATGACCGGTCCCAGAATCTTCAGGGCCGGACACTGCCCGCGAGAAGTTCACGACAAAATTGTGGCACTGTCGTGCTCCGCCGAGGGCACATTTTTCAGGCCTTGTCGGTGTGCCGGCTTGTGAGCCTCTTCCTGGTGGCCTCGTCCCACAGTTGCGGCATTTCCGTGAGCGGGCTCTCCCTCAGACAGGTTTCGATCTGAATGACCGAGGCTTCGATCAGACTCTGTTCCGGTTCATTTAGTCTGGGAGTGCAGTAGCTGATAGGCTGGAGTGCGTTGCGGATCTTGTGGTTCAATTCCTGCCGAAGGTGCTCTCGCTCCGCCTCGAAGGAGAGCAACTTATACACCAGGATAGCTCCCACCAGGCCGCCCATCCCGTTGGACACCATTGCCAACTGAGGCTCGCGCCACGCGGCGTGGAAGACATGCCGCAACAGGAGTTCGCCGAAGAACTCACCGGTCATAATCAGGGCACCCACCCCCACCGAGATCAGCACCCGGTGGAACCGGCTCGTTGGCGAACTGGTCAGCATGTTAGGGAAGCTACCGGAATCCACGTCGGCGGTCAATTCTCCGAATGTGGTGCTACTACTTGTCTTCCTTCAACTGTTCGGAGAGGTAAGCCGCGATCCCCAGTTCCTTGATGGAATGAAGCTGGGCTTCGAGGAAGTCCACGTGCCGTTCCTCGTCCTGGATCATCTTTTCGAACAGCACCCGCGAGCCATCGTCGGACTGGGCGACGCAGATCTTGGCCGCGTTGTTGTACTGCTCGGAGGCCTCGACCTCGTCTTTCAGATCGATCTCGAGGTGTTCCTTGACGTTGGCGCCGATCTGCGGGCGCAGCGCCACCTTCACCTCGGGCGTGCCGTCCAGAAAAATGATGCGCTCGATAAGCCCTTCGGCGTGGTGCATCTCTTCGATGGCGCGCTTCTTGGTGAGCGCGCCCAGGCGGTGGTAGCCCCAGTTGTCGCACATCTCGGCCTGCACCATGTACTGCACGATGGCCGTCAGCTCGGCGCTCAGCGCCAGATTCAACTGCTCGATGACTTTGTCGTTCCCGCGCATCCGTTCCTCCCTCGATCCGTCACATGATCTGAGAATAATTGCAAACGGAAGAGTATAGAGGAGGCGAAGGCCCGTGCGTACTATTTCGTGTCGCGGCTGGAGGAAATCCCGCTCAGGAGTCGCTGTCCGCTACCCGCGCGGCGACGGCCTCCGATTCCAGCTCTGACGATCGCGTTCCCCGCTGGGCCGCGAATGTAGAGTAGACCGCAGCCACAGCGACGATCACATTCGCCACCACTACCGGCATAGCGCCGATGAGGAAACCGTAGGCGACCCAGAGAAGGGCCGCCCCGGCCTGGATTTTGCGCAGAGTCGCCGGGCGTCGGAAGAAATAAGAGCTGGCGAACACTGCGGTCGCTACCCACCCAATGGAGTTAAGCATGGTCATGATTCTTCAGGCTTTCGCGCCTTCCGCTAGCTCGGTTCCGGCTTCAGCGGGACGCAGCGTCAGCCAGTCGGTGCGGACCTTGGCCCACTCCTGGACCAGCAATCCGTGCGACTCGAAGAATTCGCGGATCTCCGGCTGCTGCCATCCCATGACCTTCTCCAGGATCGGGACCAGCATGGCCAGTGCGTTCGAGCTCAGCACCGTCCGCTTCGCTATTTGGGCAACATTACGACTCTCGGACACCGCTATAGTCAGTCCGTCGCAGCCGTTCACGTGCAGCATGGCGTGAAGATCAGAGCTGCCATCGCCGGCATAAATGATGTGGTCCGGGGCGATCTGCAGATCGGCTTGCAACTGCTCGAGACGCGCCACCTTGCCGTACCCTGCCGTGGCCCGGGCGATGGTCTCGATCTCCCCGGCGGCGTTGTACTGGAATTCGGTCCCGAAGATGTGGTCCGGGGGAACGATGCCCTCGAGCGCTGAGCGCACGATCTCCACCGGCGCCGCCGAGAGCACGTAGAAATCGAAATGGTACCCGTCGATGCCGTTGTCAAGGATCTTGTAAAGCAGCTCGATATTCTGCTTGAGACGGATCTTCTTTCCGGCTTGGTACAGATGGTGGCGGCGCACCCGGCTGCGGAATTGCGGATCGTGCAGCAGCAGGTAGGCCAGCTCAGCGCCCTGCTGGACCAGGTTCAGCTCGGCCATTCCAGCCGCTTTGCGCTGGAACTCCTCGACCGGGATGCCCAGCACCTCGCTGAGCACAAGACCAGAGTCGTTGAAGCTGAGCGTCTGATCGAAGTCACTGGCAAAAAGATAGCGTTTAAGAAAATTTTCGCTCATATCTACATTAGATAACAAATCGTTATGAAAAGAATGCGAAAGTGCCGCCAAAAAAACGATTCGGCACAGTTGTTTTCCGAGATTACAGGCCAATGTAAGTGCTTGAAAACACGGGCTTCGGCCTGAATCCTTTAAAATCAGGCGCGGACCACAATCAGGGTGGCATCGTCGGCGAAGGAGCCGCGGCAAAAGGAGCGGACGTCATCGAGCAGGGTTTCGGCGCAGGCGTCCGGGCGGGACAAGTGCGAGACCAGGCGGTCGGTGCCGTAATCCTCGCGGCCGTTGCTGGCTTCGGTGATGCCGTCGCTGTAAAACAGTAGGCGCGACCCCGGAGCAAGCGTCACCGTTTCCTCACTGTACTTGCCCGGACTCAAACCCAGGGGGATTCCCTCGCGCGTGGGGACCGAGCGAGCACCGGCGTCGTCCACGAGCAGCGGCCACGGATGGCCCGCGTTGGCAAAGCTCAAAGTGCGCCGGATGGGATCGAGCACCCCATAGATCATGGTGACGTATTTGCCGGCGGGCAGCTCGTCCATGATGCTCCAGTTCACGCGCGCCAGCAGTGCCCCCGGCTGGGCAGCTCCTACGGCGGGTTCGCCTGCGCTTTCAACATGCGTAAGCGACAATTGGCTGAATCCAGCCTCTTCGGCAGGAAGACCCAAGGATAATTGACGGCCGGAGCGATCGCGCCGGCCGCTTCTGCGCCCTGCCGGCCGCGAGAGATGACTCGGAAGAGTCTCCGCCAGCGAGCGCACCAGCCGGCGAGTGGCTGACATCAGCAGCGCCGCGGCCATGCCTTTGCCCGAGACATCGGCCAGCACCAGTCCCCAGCGCCCGTCGGAGAGCGGAATGAAGTCGTACCAGTCGCCGCTGACCGCGCCCGCGGGCGCGCACAGTCCCTGGATGGCGAAGCCAGGAACCAAAGGAGATGATTTCGGAAAGAGCGCTTGCTGGATCTGGCGGGCTTCCTCGGCATCGCTCAGCATGCG
>Ga0187777_10000313_pt1 | contig 35895 bp, 28 predicted proteins | sample 1015_Q2_SP5_10_M_FD_132416 | JGI IMG/M metagenome (GOLD analysis project Ga0187777, IMG submission 132416) | Tropical peat soil microbial communities from peatlands in Department of Meta, Colombia - 1015_Q2_SP5_10_MG | ecosystem: Environmental > Terrestrial > Soil > Wetlands > Peat | place... | reverse complement strand
CTGGCGTAATAGATTTCGCGGTGTTTGATCAGTGAACTGCCATCGGGTGAAAGCTTGAAAGTTCCGACACTTTTGACCAGGCCTTCGTCCGTTTGGATCTTGCCGGTGTATTCGATCGTGTCCCCATTAAACACTGCGCGGCCGGAGGCGCCGTTGGAATTGGTCATGATCGCAATGTCGCCCTTGATCGAGAGCGTTATGGTATCCTGGCCGTCCTCCCTTTGCCAGGTGCCGTCGAAAGCCAACGATGGATCCAAAACCTGGCTGGATATATTGCCAACAAATACGATGGCAGCGATCGCGGAAAGAACCCATTCTTTCAATGAACGATTGTCGATCATACCTGCGCGCATCTTCTCTCTCACCAAGGCATCACCAGTTAAGAGTAGGAAATAGAAGTTCGGAAGTAAGAATCGCGATCACCAGGGAATTACTTTTCGATCGCGCCAGAATTTTCCGGTCTCATGCTGGGGGGCATCAACTGCCAACCAAACAATGCCGGAGGCGCCTTCGGCCACCGATCGTGTCGCGTTCGAGCCGCCCATATCGGTGCGGACCCAGCCCGGACAGACGGAGTTGACCGCGAAGTTCGGCAGGGCTGTCGCGAGCTGCACGGTAACGCCGTTCAACGCCGTTTTCGAAATGCAGTAGGCCGGGGCCCAGCCATCGGCTCCGCCGTCCAATTGTCCGCCGCCACTGGAGACATTCACGATCCGGGGCGTGTCGCTCTTTTTAAGAAATGGGACGAACGTCTGTGACACCAGCAGCGCGCCGAGCGTGTTGGTCTGCAAGGTGGTTTCGAATATCTCCGGTGTCATCGTGAGCGCGGCTTTGTCGTCATCGAGCAGAATACCGGCGTTGTTCACCAGCGAATCTAGTCGATCGCCCTGTTTTGAAAATTCTTCAGCTGCGCGCTTGATGCTTTCGCCTTTGGAGATGTCGATCTTAAGAAAATTGACGAGTGACCTGTAACCAGGGACAGGACTGGAGGCGGCGCCAACAGCCTCTTTGTTCAACTTTTCCGCGGCTGCGCGCCCGGCTTGTTCGTTGCGCGCGCCCAGATAGACGCAAAAACCTTCGCGCGCGAGCTGTCGCACCACTTCAAACCCAATCCCTTTGTTCGCGCCGGTTACCAGCGCGATCCGTTTTTCTCTTATCATGAGGAATTCTAGCCGCGGATTCCGTCGATGCCAAAGCGACAGCGCAGGAGCTCATAGATTCCAGATGATCGGGCCGGATTCCTTCGGAATCTGAAAACAGACTCGCAGGCAGTTTCGTCGCGGAATAGGCTGAAAACGAATGCGCGCAACGAAGTTTGAATTCGAGCATCGGTTCTGGATCATTTGCGCGATTTATCTGATCGGGTTCTGTCTCTCGAAGGTCGATCACGTCAGCTTCATCACGGCTCTCCGGCACTGGATCGCGCCTTCGATTGCAGGGGGCACCGCAAAGGCGGAGACGTTCTCCCGAATAGTGATCATCTCTGGAGCGCTGCTTGTTTTTTTGACGGCAGCCCTGAGGACGTGGGGCGCGGCTTATCTCCGCACCGACGTCGTGCACGACACCAGCCAACATTCCGAAGCGTTAATTGCGGACGGCCCCTTTCGCTATACGCGCAACCCACTTTATCTCGCGAATCTGCCCATGGCCGCGGGAATCGGCGTCCTTGCGAGTCGTTCGGGATTAATCTTCCTGGTGGTCGCGAACTGGATTTTTGTTTATCGATTGATTTTTCGAGAAGAAGCAGCGCTTGAGAAAAGTCAGGGGGAATCGTATCGCGCCTACTGCCAATCGGTGCCGCGCTTCTGGCCATCGCTTTGGCCGCGTGTTCCTTCAGGAAATTGTTCGCCGCAATGGGGCCAAGCTCTGGCGGGGGAAAGTTTTGTCTGGATCTTCGGCCTCGCGGAGTTGCTGATCGCGGTGACCTTGCGCCCCCTCGCGGGCTTGGTCGCGTTTCCGCTCGGATTCGTGGCCCACTTTATTATCAAGCATCGCATTCAAACGAAACGTGCCAGCTCTTAGTGAATGCCTGCGCGCGCCCTCCTCACGACTTATATTTCTGGATCAGGTGATCGATGTAAGCGCTGTAAACCGCGGCGAGCGGCTTGCTTTCGATGAAGAGAATGTTCTCGGCGTTGAATTGGGCGCTACGCGAGAAATTGTAAGAGCCGGTGATGACCGTATCGTCGATGACCAGGATTTTATTGTGCATGAAATCGTGGCGGCCGGTCGGGGTGTAAGGCGTCGAGTTTTTTCCTATGAGGCCCGCCCGCAGGATGATGTTTTTGAGCGCGTCAATCTTCCAGCGGTTTGAGGGCACCTCCTGCCATTGCAGATAAACCTCCGCCATCTGGGTGCGATCGTAAATTCCGTCAATAGTCACGCCACCGCGCTGGAGGAGATTTCCGAGCTCGCCGATGAGCGTGCCGGAGTTGATTAACAAACTGCAAATGCGGACCCGGCGTTGCGCCGCGCGAACTCTTCTCGCGATCTCGGAATCGATTTCTAACCCGCAGCCCGGTGAGAACATGACGCGCGCCTCGGCCGATTGATCGGAAAAGGTCAATGGCACCGGTCCAGTCTGGATCTCGCCGGTGTGATCGAAGTTTTCGGTTTGCCAGAGCTGCTCGAACTCTTCCGCATAGTAAGCGGCCAGAGTGGATGAGTCGATCTCCACAACGTTATTCTCCATCAAAGTGAAAGCGTCGTCCGTCATATTGGTCGACCCGGTCCAGATCGATTGCCGGTCGCGCAGGACAAATTTGTTGTGCATCAGCTTCAATCCGGAGATGCGGCGCCAGGGATAGCCTAACGACTGGACAAAGGCGCTGGTGCCGATGGGAGCAGGGTCCTGTCCGGCGGCCATGTTGGGCTGAAGCGGTTTATTACCATGGTAGCAGAGACGAATTTGCACGCCGGCCGCGGTACGCTCTCGCAGCGCGGAGGCAAGCGCGTTTTTCAGGCTGTCGCTCAATCGCATGTCGTAGACGGCGAAATCGAGCGATTCCTTTGCCGAGCGGATGAAGGCGGTCAACCGGGCCATGACGGCATCGGCCGATTGTTCGCCCTGAGCGAGGAAGAACGCGGAAAGAGTATCCAAGAAATTAGAAAGTGGTAGAGCGCGTCTATCGATCCTCGATCACAAAAAATCCGGTTTCGCCGCCGCCGGACGCGACATTTACAATCGGCGAATCGGACAAACGGACCATGGCGCCGCAAACTTTCCCCTGAAAAAGGAAGGGATTTGTATCGACGAACATGGGCTGCAATTTCCATTCAACTTCATTGAACACGGGGAATTCCTCCGGTTGTAAATCAATTGCGTCCTGGACGATGTAATCTGCCGCAAGCGCGCCGGCGATGGCATCGTCCCATGCGCGCTGGTCGAGATGCGGCCCGAGATAAACTCCGTGCCCGCCGTAATCGTCATTTGGTTTGAGAACCAGGCGGGAGCGATTCTTTCGAATGAATTCGAGCAAATCGATCGAGCGTCCGTGGCGGGTCGTGCGCCGGTCGGTGACTCGGCGCGTCCATGGCACGCAGCGATTGATCGCCTCATTTTCGCTGGCGGTGAACCATTGCCGGTGCTCTTCGTCAGTCAAAATTTCGAAGCTGGCTTTTTTGTGGATAATTTTGCAGCGAAAAGGATTTACCAGGCAAATGTGGTGATTGAGGTACGCGCGAAGCAACGGATGTGTTTGGTCAAAGCGGCTCAGGAACTCGTGGATGAGAATCCTTTTGTAAACGAGATCAATGCGGAAATCGCCGCAACGGAGCTGGCCGCGGGCATAGTCGAGATCGTCCGGCGAACAGATGATAGTGCGGACCCCGTGCGCGGCGAAGTGATTTCGCAGAAGAACAAATTCATGAGCGGTCGGCAGATTGCTCCAATCGAGAATGGCAATATTGGGCGCGCCGGTTCCGCCCCAGTCGTGAAAAGCATCGAGCAGTGTCCCGAACAACTGCTCGACCGGCGAGAACTGGCGCAGCTGATAACGTTCCGCCAGTTTCGTCATTGCCGGAAGGTCGAACAGAAGCCGGTTCAGTCCTTCCTGGTCTGAAAGACTGGAAGGATTTTCGGCATTGTATTCCACGAATCTGATCCGATCATCGTGAACAAAGCCATCGACCCGGGTCGTCGTCCCGGCGATTGCAAATCCGGGATCGACCATTGCGAGCGCGCTTTCCGCTTCAGTTAATCCGAGCTGACTTAGCAGCGCGGGGGATTGCAGGACCGCGGAGACAATTTTTTCGCCGGCACTGGCGATCAACTGCGCGTTTTGGGTCAGAGAATGAAATTGCTGTTGGTCGAGCAGATGCGGTCTGAGAGCGACACCGATCGGCCGCTCGCCATAGAGCAGGCGATTCGCGCGCATTTGGGTGCGCAACTTCTCGAACGTTGCGGCCGATAACGTTTCATCCGCCGCCAGCAGGTCGTGGTATTCCGCAATGGCTCTGTTCCGCAGGACTTGTTTAACTGGCTTGGGCGTGTTCAGGAAAAATCGGTGCCCGCCAGTCTAGAATCCGCCGGTGGCAGTAAACAAGAAGTTTACGGCTCGAGATGATCTGCCTGCTCGTGTTTCGGTTCGCCGCAGCGAAACGAATCAACGAAACGCGCTATTTCTTCGCGCGAGTGTAATTGATCTCCATCGCCTTGAATTCCTGGCCGCCCTGAGTTTCGTACCACTCGAGCGACATGTGGTTTTTGTCGGTAAACTTGATCACTTCGCGTATCGGCGTTTTCACGCCAGGCATCATCTCCTCTTCGCCGGTGCTGGTGAGCGTTTTTGTCGCCTCGTCGTACGTGCCCTCGATCATCATGATACCGGTCCCCATGTTATCCATCCAGGTTGCGACGAATTTCTTTTTCACATTGTCATAAGCTTCGAGACCCATGCCTTTGAAGTTTACTGGTTTCATTTTGCCGTCCGGTCCCGGCATCTGCATTACGCTTGCATAATCACCAACCAGATAGCGGCCGTTCATAATCATCTTTCTGGTCGCGGTGCCCTTGGATTCCTGCACCGGGGCACCGGGTGTCGGCCAAAATTTTATCGTGTAATTCCAATTGCCGGCGGTATCGGCGAGCAATTTATGGTTCTCGTTCAATTTTCCCATTTCCATCATCTGCTTCATCATTTCGGCCTGATCTGACCCACCGGCTGGCGCTGCGACCGGGCTGGTGGCGACTGATGGCGAACTGGAAGTGGTTTGTCCGAAAGATGTCGATTGAACGAACATCACGGCACAAGTAATGGCGAAAAAGGAAGTAATGATTTTCATGCGCCGATTCTGATAAAGAGCGCCGCGTGAGGTCAAGCGTCCGCTGCGCGAAAGCCGCTACCAGCCGAGAACTTTTGCAAAAATCAACGGTGCAACAATTGTGGCGTCGGATTCGATAATGAATCGCGGCGTGGTCGCGCGCAATTTGCCCCAGGTGATCTTTTCGTTGGGCACCGCGCCCGAGTAGGAGCCGAAGCTGGTGGTTGAATCGCTGATCTGGCAAAAATATCCCCATTCCGGCACCGGCGTGCTGACGACGTCCTGATTGAGCATCGGCACAACGCAGATCGGAAAATCTCCGGCAATGCCGCCGCCAATCTGGAAAAATCCGATCGACGAATTCTGCGATTCGCTGCGGTACCAATTGGCCAATTCGATCATGTATTCAATGCCGGAGCGGATGGTGTGGACGTTGTCGATCTCGCCCGTAATATTGCGGGCGGCGTAGATGTTTCCCAAGGTCGAGTCTTCCCAGCCAGGGACAAACATCGGAAGATTTTTCTGTGCTGCGGCCATCATCCAACTGTCGGCCGGATCGATCTCGTAAAATTTCTTGAGCCGGCATTCGCGCAAAATTTTGAAAAGAAATTCGTGCGGGAAAAATTGCTTTTTGCTTTTGGCGGCCATGATCCATTCATCGATCACAATTTTCTCGATTCGCCGGATGGCTTCCTCTTCCGGAATGCAGGTATCGGTCACGCGATTGAGATGCCGGCGCAGGAGTTCTTCTTCCTGCTGCGGGCTGAGCTCCCGGTAATTCGGGAGGCGTTCGTATTCACTCCGCGCGACCAGATTGAAAAGATCTTCCTCGAGATTGGCGCCGGTGCAGGTGATGGCGTGAACTTTGTCCTGCCGAATCATTTCGGCGAGGGAAACGCCCAGCTCAGCAGTGCTCATCGCTCCGGCCAGTGTGATCATCATTTTTCCGCGGCGATCGAGATGCGCGACGTAAGCATCGGCTGCGTCTTTGAGGACGGCGGCATTGAAGTGGCGATAATGCCGGTCGATGAATCCGGTTATGCTCTTCATGTGCGAGCCTGTTGGGTTTGTTTCTCCTCGCTCCACAATGGACTTATAGCGCGCTACTTAAAAATTGAGCACGAAAATTTTCGACAATTTGAAAGTTTTTTTACCGTAACGAAAAGGTGATTTGTCTCACTAACGACTCCGGGAGAAGACCAAGAACGAGAACTGCCACCGCGGTCACGAGCAAAACGGCTCTGGCGCTGGCGGCCGGATGAAGTGCCGGATGCTGGGCGGTTGTCCGATCCACCCAAATCGTTTTAAGGACCATCAGGTAATAATAAAGAGAGATAAAACTGCCGAAGAGCGCGACCGCGACCAACCAGATCAGCCCTTGACTGGGGCCGCGGGATAACGCGGTGCTGAACAGGTAAAATTTCCCAAAAAATCCGGCGAGCGGTGGAATTCCAGCCAGGGATAAGAGAAAAATTGCCATACAGCCCGCGAGAAATGGAGAATCGGTCGATAGGCCAGCAAAGTTTTTCAAATCGTCGTCGCCAGTTTCGGCACGGACGGCACCGCAGACGCCAAACGCGCCAATGAGGGTGATTGCGTAAACGGTGGTGTAGAAAAGCGCAGCCGCGAAGCCGGCGGAAGTGCCGGCAATGATGCCGATCAGGGTGTAGCCAGTATGCGCAACAGCGGAATAAGCGAGCAGTCTCCGGACATTGGTCTGTGCCAGCGCGACAAAATTGCCGAGCAAGATCGATAGTGCGGCCAACGCCGCCAGCAAAGGCGACCAACCGCCAATCATCGCGTGCCAGTTGGCGCTGCCATGGGCGGTGGCAAAACCGACCAGCACGATTTTTCCGAGCACAACGAACGAAGCGACCTTCGAGCCGGACGCAATGAATGCCCCGCTCGAAGCCGGCGCGCCTTGGTAGGCATCGGGCGCCCACAAATGAAACGGCGCGGCGGTAATTTTGAAAGCAAAACCGACCAGCGTCATGATGATCCCGGCAGCGAGCAGAGGTTGATGAGCGGCTTCCGAAATTTTCGGGGCGATCCCTGCCAGCGCCGTCGATCCCGAGAGACCGTAGATTAAACTGATTCCGAACAGCGTGAACGCGCTGGCGGTGCTGCCAAACAAAAAATATTTCAGGCCTGCTTCGGCCGAACGGATACTGGTGCGATCGAAGGCGGTCAAAACATAGAGCGACAGGCCGAGCAGCTCGAGTCCGATAAAAATCATGAGCAACTCTTCGCTTCCGACCAGAAGCATCAGGCCGATCGCCGCAAAAAGAAGGGTCGCGAGATATTCGGCGTAATGACGCACCGATTTGTCCGAGATTGCCAGCAGCACCGTCGCAAGCGCGAGTGCGAGGCAGACAATTTTGAAAAGCGAATTGAGAGGTGAAATGACGAGCATCCCACCAAACAGATTCGAGGATTGAGGCAGCATCAGGACCGAACCGATAGCGACGACCAGACCAACCGCCGCGACCAAGGTGCAGAGTGCTTTGGCGGCGCGCGCGTTGCCTGTGATGGCTTCCGCTTCGGCAGTTCTGCGACCACTGGTCAGGCCGATAGTAAGAACGACCAGCGCCGTCACCAGCACGATCGCCTCCGGCATTGCGAGCTTTAGTAATTCCAAATAACTCATTTGAGGAAATTCATCGATTCAACGGCAGGCTTGATTCGATCGAGCAAAACGCCTGGGTAAAGGCCGACTGCGAGCGTTGCAAACATCAACAAACCGGCGCCAATTTTTTCCGGGAGCGTAATCGGTTCGAAAGATGGCGAGGAAACGGCGGACGACGCCGAAGCGGTCCCTCCAGGAGCGTCGAAAAAGCTCTTTTTCAAAGCGCGCAGCGTGAACGCGGCCACGAGCACCATCCCGATGCCCGTGATCCAAACTGCGATCGGGTAAGATTTCCAAGCACCGATCAGGATTGTGATTTCAGCGGCAAATCCGCTAAAGCCCGGAATTCCCAGGGATGCAGCCGACGCGACGACAAAGACGAAGGCGGCGAACGGCAGCGCCTGGCGCAAAGGCAGGAGCGACAATTGATCCAGGTCGCGCGTGTGGGTCCTCCGATAAATCATCGTTCCGGCGACGGCGAAGAGGAGAGCACCGATGACACCGTGCGAGAACATTTGCAGTACCGCTCCGGAAACGCCAAGCGCATTGGCGGTGGCCAGGCCTAACAAGACGAAGCCCATGTGACTGACGCTGGAATAACCAATGACGAATTTCAGGTCGCGTTGACGCAGAGCGACCGCAGCGGCGTAGACGATTCCGATCACGGCAAAGACCGCGATTGTATTCCGCCATATTTGAAAGCCGTGTGGAAAAATGTTCATCGCGACCCGCAAACCACCATAAGCACCGAGCTTCATGACAATTCCCGCTAGCAGCATCGAGCCCGCGGTTGGTGCGGCGACATGACCGGTTGGCGCCCACGTATGCAAAGGCCAGATACCGGCCAAAACGGCAAAGCCAACAAACAAAACCGGAAAGGCCCACGACTCCAGCTGTGATGGAAAGTGGAACTGAGCGAGCTGGTTCAGATCAAGCGAACCGGCAGCCACATAGGTCGCCAGGATTCCAAGAAAGATAAACGCGCCACCAAAGAAGGAATACAGGGTCAACTTCATCGCGCCGTACTCCTTGTTGGTCGATCCCCAGATCGCGATCAAAAAATATTTCGGAACGATCACCACTTCGTAAAAAACGAAGAGCAGGAAGAGATCGGCGCTGAGGAAGACGCCATACGAGCCGCCGACCACGAGCAATAACCAGAAAAAGAATTCGTTAGGCCGAAGATCGACATCCCATGAAAAGAGAACCGCGCTGACCGCGACGATGCTGGTAACAAGAATAAGAGTGAGACTGATTCCATCGATCGCGAGGTGATAATTCATCCCGAGCGCGGGCACCCATGGCACCTGCACAATCGTTTTAAACTGCGCCAGATCGCGAATCGGCGTTTGAGCGAAGGTGACGCAAGTGATCGAAAGCCCGGCAGTTGTTGCAAGCAACGCAATCCATCGGGCAAAACTTCGCGGCGCAAAAAGCGCGCAGATCGCGGCAGCAAACGTGGTGTAAATCGTCCAGGCAATCATCGAGATTTAGGCAAACAACCGCGCCATCTGAATGACGGTGGTATTGAAAATGTTGAAGATGAACTGCGGCGCGATGCCGATCGCGAACATGAAAAGCGTGACCGGAACAACAACAAATCTCTCGCTCCGCAAGAGGTCGGGGAAATTCCTGTCGTTTTCGGAAGTGGGGCCACTGAACAAGAGCTGCATTGCGCGGATGAAAGTGACGGCGGTGAAAAGCAGGCCGATCACGCCGACAGCAGTGAATGGTGCCGCGATCGCGAAAGACCCCTTAAAGATGAGAAATTCGCCAACGAAACCGTTCAGACCGGGAAGGCCTAACGAGGAAAACATGGCGACGCTCATCCAGCCGCAAAGCATCGGCGCGTGTTGCATCAGGCCGCCAAAATCGTCGATCCCGCGCAGGCCGCGACGTTGCTCAAGCAACCCAACGAAGTAAAAAAGCGCTGCGGCGGTAATTCCGTGATTGAAAATCTGAACAAACACGCCGCTGAGTGCGGCGTGCAGGTCGATAATCGAAGAGGTCGACCTGGTTGCAACGACGAAAAGGCCGAGCATGCAGTAACCGAGGTGGTTGATCGACAGATAACCAACCATTCGTTTTAGATCGCGCTGTGCCCAGGCCGCGAGCGGCGCGAAGACAATCGAGCAAAGCGTCAAGGTCAAGAGCCAGGGGGCGGCGATTTTGATTTCGTCAGGAAAAAGCGGAAGCAATAGCCTAACGAATCCGTAGACACCCATTTTAGAAAGCAATCCCGTCAACACCATGGCCGCGCCAGTGGGAGCGTTTTCATATGCGTCCGGCAGCCAGGTATGAAATGGGAAGAGCGGCACTTTAACCGCCAGTCCGACAAAGATTCCGGCGAAAACCAGCCAACGCACCTTGCCTGCGATCAAACCGCTTTTGCCGAGATCGGCGAGCGTTGCGAAATCGAAGGTGCCTTTGGCGAAGTAAATTCCGAGGAAGGCCAGCAGCATGGCAACGCTTCCGAGAAAAGTGTAGAGGAAGAATTTGGTCGCGGCGCGGTCGCGGCTTTCTCCGCCCCAGATTTTGATGAGCAGAAATGCCGGGATCAGGCTCATTTCGTAAAACAAAAACCAGAGAATGAAATTTTGGGCGGTGAATGTGCCGTAAAGAGCGGATTGCGCGATCAGCATTACGGCGCAGAAACCGCGCTCCATCCGTTGGGCGAGAAAGGCAAACGGAACAATGAGCGTAACAAGCAGCACGAGCAGCAGGCTCAATCCATCGACGCCCACGAGATATTCCGCGCCGATGGAGGGAATCCAGGCGTGCCGTTCAATGAGTTGAAGACTGCCGGAGGTTGAATCGAATTTTTGCCAGAGCATGAGAGCAAAAAACGCGGAGAACGCATTGAAGATGAGCGCAACCAGGCGCGGGTTTCTCGCTCGACCGAGATAGAGCGCAACCGCACCGAGCAGCGGAATAAGAATGAGCGTCGTAATCAAGCCAGCCATGCGTAAAGGAGCAGCAGCGCCAGCATCCCAATCGCGATGACGCCGAGATAAGTTTGAATTTGTCCGGAATGGGCGTTCGCAAATAAACGGCCGAGCCCGCGCGCGCCGGATGTTGTTTCGTCGACCCCCGCATTGATGCCGCGTTCATCGACGCCAGTGGTGAAAATGCCGAAAAGCTGGCCTAACCACCCGAAACCGCGGACGATGCCGTCCCAACAATTTCGGTCCAGCCAGTCGGAAACGCGGGAAAGCGCTTTGCTCCAGCGGAGAACGCTCCCGCGGTAAAATTCGTCGATCCACATCTTGTTTTGGAGAAATCGGAATAAAGCGGGCTGCGCGGCCTGGAAGGGATCTACTTCGATTGGGCGGAGCCGATTTTCGGCGGCAACGCCGCGATAGAGCACAATTCCAAGGCCAATTCCGATAAGAACGAGCATCAGTGACGTAAAGACTGCCGGCTCGATCAAATGCGCGAAGTCGAAACGCGCCTGTTTTCCAATCAGAAAATCGTGCAGCCATGGCCATGCCGGAGTCAGCACTACGCTCAGGGTGATTGTGCCGAACGCGAGCGCGACGAGCGGCCATGTCATCACGGGCGGACTTTCGTGTGCGCCTTCAGAAGCCGGTCCACGATTGCCGAAGAAGATGTAGATTACCTGTCGCGTCATGTAGAGGGCGGTCAGAATGACGCCGGCCATCATGAGATAATGTGGCAAATGGGATCGCGGCCAGATCGAGGTGGCGTGTAAAACCTCTTCTTTCGTCCAGGCGCCGGAGAAAAGAAGCGGCACGCCGCTTAACGCCATCATTCCGATTGCGTAGGTAACGAATGTAATTGGCATCAGCCGGCGAAGGCCGCCCATTTTGCGAATGTCCTGTTCGTGGTGGAGGCCGTGAATGACCGAACCGGCGCCAAGAAACAAAAGAGCCTTAAAAAAACCGTGCGCGAGCAGGTGCATAATGCCGGCCGCGACCCCGCCGACCCCTAACGACACCATCATCAGGCCAAGTTGCGACACGGTTGAATAAGCCAGAATGCGTTTAATATCCGATTGCGCGACGGCAATGAGCGCGGCCATCAATCCGGTGACGACACCGATCCAGACAACCACTTCCAGCGAAGGCGTAACTCCATTGATCGCGCCAACAGAGAAGATCGGGTAAACGCGCGCGACCAGAAAGACGCCGGCAGCAACCATCGTGGCCGCGTGGATCAAGGCGCTAACTGGCGTCGGGCCCTCCATCGCGTCCGGCAACCAGACATGGAGCGGAAATTGTCCCGACTTGCCGACCGCGCCGCAAAAAATCAGTAATGCGATGAAAGTGGCAGCTACGCCTAACGAATTGAGCGCTGCATTTTCAAGACAACCGGAACCGCTGTCATAAAAAAGCAATGTTCCGCTGCGGTGATAAAGCCAGAGCAGGCCAAGAAAAAATCCCATGTCGCCGATGCGCGTGGTGATAAACGCCTTTTTCGCCGCCGCCGCGGCAGTTGGTCGTTCGATCCAAAATCCGATAAGCAAATAAGAGGCGAGTCCGACCAGTTCCCAAAAAACAAACAGCAATAACAAACTATTGGCGAGGACGACGCCAAGCATTGCGCCGGAGAAAAATGAAAGATAAGCAAAAAAGCGTTTAAAATTTCGATCTTCAGCCATGTAGCCGGTGCTGAAAATGAAAATGCAAAGGCCAACAACCGTGATCATCACCAGCATTGCGCTGGCAAGCGGGTCGAGGAGCCAACCCAGGCGCAGCGCGTTGTTCCCAAACGTAAGCCATGTGAAATTTCGAACTGTCTGAAGGCCGGCCATTTGCGATGTCGCAAAAAATGCCAAGATCGAGAGCGCGAGCGCGCCAATCTGTCCGAGAATAGCGAACCCGGCGGCCGGAGATCGCGCCGACTTCGGAAGATTCAAAATCAACAGCGAAACGACGATTGGAGTCGCCGGAATCAGCCAAAGATTACTGGCGATCCAATGATTCATCCTTTGAGTTGATCCAGTTGGTCGACGCTGGTTGTTCGGTAGTGCCGATAGACCGCGATGACCAGTGCAAGACCGACTGCGGCCTCGGCAGCTGCAATCGCGATCGCAAAAATCGCGATCATTACGCCGGTTGGTTGGTGCGGCGAAGGACCGAATCGCCAGAAGGCGACAAAATTGAGACTGGCAGCCGCCAGCATCATTTCGATGCCGATTAAAATAAAAATCGCATGCCGCCGGCTCAACGCAGCAAGCAAGCCGATCGAGAAGAAGGCGGCAGAAATGAGCAAAAAGATCGATAACATCGGCGTCATTTCTTTTCCTCGATCACGAGTATGAGGGCGCCGATCAACGCGGCAGTTAACAGAATGCCAACGCATTGAAGCGGCCAGACATAATCTGTCATCAGCGCCGCGCCGATTTGCTTCACGGTCAGTGTCGGGATTTCTGGCGTGACGACCGGAAGCGACCCAGTTTTGAAAATGGCGATCGCGAGTCCGATAAAGACGGCGATCGCGACAATAATCCCGCTCAAATTGAAACCGCGATCTTTCTCCAAGTCATGACGGGTAAGAAGGATCGTGAAGACAATCAGGACCGCAACTGCGCCAACATAAACAAAGACCAAAACGAGCCCGAGAAACTCGGCGCTGAGCAAAAAGAAAAATGCGGCCAGGCCGACAAACGCTGCGGCAAACATCAGCGCAGCGTGCATTAATTTCGGGAGGGTCGCTGCCGCCAGCGCAGCGCTCAAAGTGAAAATTGCGATAATCGCGAGCGCGGCGGTATTCATTCAGCAAAACGATACGTCCGGGGCGCAAATTTCCTTTTCGTGTCGAGCAAGATCGACAATGCAACGTAGACGACCGCCAGAACCCCTAACGACCAAAGCCAGGAGAACCAACCGCGACCGGTAAAATGCCAGACGGCAGCGGCAACGATGCAGGCAAAAGACATCGGCAACATGAACTTCCAGGCAAAGTTCATCATCTGGTCAACTCGGATTCGCGGGAGAGTTCCGCGGACCCAAATGTAAACGAAGAGTAAGAACGACAACTTTGCGAAAAACCAGAGATACGAAGGAACGAAGTCGAGCGACTGGATCGGCGCGTGCCAGCCGCCCAGAAAAAGCGTTACTGCGAGGCCGCTGACCGCGAACATTCCGATGTATTCGGCCAGGAAGAAGGTGGCGTATTTGAACCCCGAATACTCTGTCATGTGCCCGGCGACAATTTCGGATTCGCCTTCCGGCACATCGAATGGCGTGCGATTGGATTCGACCAAACCGGAGACAAAAAACAAAATGAATGCGGTCGCGCCCCAGGGCGTGAAGACGAACCAAAAACTGCTTTGCGCTGCGACGATTTGGTCGGGGACGAGTGAACCAACGATCATTACGACCGGAATCGTGGTAATGATGAGCGGCAACTCGTAACTAAACATCTGGGCGATGGCGCGCATCGCACCGAGCATCGAAAATTTGTTGTTACTGCCCCAGCCAGCCATGAAAACGCCGAGTTCCGTGGCCGAACCGACGGCAAAGAAGAACAAGATCCCGCCGTCAATCGCGAACGGTGTCATGTTCCGGCCGTATGGAATCACTCCGAGGGCGAGGATCGCAGCCGCAGCGATCAAAATGGGAGCGAGAAAGTGGACCACTTTGTCTGCGCGCGCGGGTACGACATCTTCCTTGATCAGCATTTTGATTCCATCGGCGACCGGTTGAAGCAGACCGAACGGTCCAACCCGGTTTGGACCGTATCGATTTTGCATTCGGCCGAGGATTTTTCTCTCCAACACAGACATCGCGGCGAAAAGAGTCAGAAAAACGCCAAGCAGCGCAGCAATATTAATCAGGCTCGAGACAATTTGAATCAGCCAGGCAGGCAAATGCGCGAGCGGAGAGAGAAGCAGGCGCTTTACGGAGACAAAAATCTGATCGACGGCATCGCGACTCACCCCGTGAAGAAAAGCGATAGCCGATTACTTAATCAAGGCAGAATCGCTTTGCGACGAGTTCGATTCGGTTGCTGGCCGGTCGATTTTTCCTCGTACAGCTGGTGCAAACAGCGCGGACCGGCACGACCGCAACATTATTTCTGATTTTGAGTGTGAATCTGCGTCGATTTATGGCTGAGTATCTGTGGGAGTGACTCCGAATCCGTACCTTTTCATTGTTATCTTCGGCGGCGTGGCGCTGGCTTTTCCGCTGCTGCCGCTGGCTCTGGCCTGGTTGTGGCGCAGGTTCTTTCAACCGCCGAAGCCAGGCGTGGAAAAGAACGCGATCTACGAATGTGGAGTGCAGTCGATTGGAGAAGCGCACATCCAGTTTCATTCGCAATATTATCTCTACGCAATCATTTTTTTGATTTTTGATGTCGAAGCAATTTTCCTGGTGCCGTTTGCAGTCGCCTTCACGGCTTTGCCGGTCGGCGCGTTCGTCGCACTCTTAATATTTCTACTCTTGTTGATTGAGGGATTGGTTTGGGCTTGGGGCAAAGGCTGTTTAAGTTGGGCGAAGTAAATGAGGTTCGAGCCGGACTGGCAGCAGATGTTGAGATGGTGAATACGAAAACATGAGTGGAATCGATGACGGTTTGCGTAGCGAACTGCAACGACAAGGTATCTGGGTGACGTCGATGCAGGAGCTTTACAATTGGGGAAGAAAAAATTCGATCTGGCCGCTCCAGTTCGGTCTTGCCTGTTGCGCGATTGAAATGATCGCGACAGCCGCCTCCCGCTACGATCTCGCGCGGTTCGGCGGCGAAGTTTTTCGGCCCTCGCCGCGACAGGCTGATTTGATGATCGTCGCCGGAACGGTTACTAAGAAAATGGCGCCGCAAATCGTGCGCCTCTACAACCAAATGCCGGATCCCAAATACGTTATCTCAATGGGAGCCTGCGCGATTTCGGGCGGACCGTTCAAGCAGGGCTACAATGTTCTCAAGGGAATCGATCGTTACATTCCGGTGGACGTTTATATTCCCGGTTGCCCGCCGCGGCCCGAAGCGTTGCTTCATGCGTTCATGGAATTACAGCGCAAGATTGATAGCCAAAAGTTGGGCGGCGCGGACAAGGCGGCATTTTTGAAACCGGAACAACCGAGCGAATTTCCGGTACCGGCATTTGGCGAGCACGATTTGGTTCCGTCGGCGAATCCAAGTGTTTTTCGTCCGCCGATGATCGAACGGCAGGGTTAATTAGATTCCACCGCGTTGGAAACACTGGAACAAATTAAAAACCGTGCAGAATTGGCCGTCCCTGGCGCTCGGATTGAAGTTATTGCTAATCCGGGTCCATCGAAGCAATCGTCCTTTTTGCTCGATAACGAACACGCCGTCGCGGTGGCGAAGTTCCTGCGTGATCATCCGGTCCTGCGATTTGATTTTTGCTCGAACGTGACCGCTGTCGATTGGCTCGATCGCACGATCAAGAAAACCGTAAAGGTGAAGCAGGTTGTTGATGGCATTGAAAAGGAGGTCGACCAAATCACGGAAGAGAAAATTCCGGGCTATCTCGAAGTGGTTTACCACCTCTACTCGATCAAGCACAAAGACGGGCCGCTGGTTATCCGGATGCGGACAGCCAATCGCATGGCCGGTGCGCCATTGCCATCGTTGACTCCGATCTGGCGGAGCGCCGAATTTCAAGAGCGAGAAGCTTTTGATCTGTATGGGATTGAGTTCGACGGCCATCCGGATCTTCGGCGAATTTTGATGTGGGATGAATTTACCGATCATCCGATGCGGAAGGATTATCGCGAGCCGGATGATTATGATTGGGAACCGACTCCGCACGATGCCGTGCTGGAGAAAGCGAAAAAGCATTATCCGTCGCGACCGGAACTGGACGGCGCGGAGAAGATCACGGCCAACCCGCAATGAGTGCGACTGGATTGCAAGAACTTGAGCAGCCGCCGCCGGGAATGAGCTCGCGGCTCGAAGGTGAACTGCTCGAAGTTTCGATGGGACCGCAGCATCCATCGACGCACGGCGTTTTCCGAATGAACGTCGCGCTCGACGGCGAAATCGTTCGCAAGCTCAAGCCGGTATTCGGCTATCTTCACCGCAATCATGAAAAAATTGGCGAGAACGCGAGCTATCTGGGTTCCATGCCGTACACCGATCGGCTCGATTATTTTTGCTCAATGACCAACAACTGGGCGTATGCGCTCAGCGTCGAAAAGCTCGCTGGGATCGAAGTTCCCGAGCGCGCTGAGTATTTACGAATCATTCTGGCGGAACTGACGCGATTGCAAAATCATGCTTCGCTTCTTGGATTCCTGCTGAGCGACATGGGCGCGTGGGGAACGCCGCTGATGTATGCGTTTCGAGAACGGGAGAAGATTTTGGATTTGTTCGAATCACTCTCCGGTTCGCGCATGATGTGCGATTATATGCGCTTCGGCGGCTGCCGCGTTGACGCCAGCGCGGAGTGGCTGGCGCGGGCGCAGCAGATTGTCGATCGTTTCCCAAGGTTTCTCGACGAATTTGAAGAATTGATTCTGCAAAACGAGATCGTCATATCCCGGACTCAGAACGTCGGTAAACTTTCGGCCGAACTCGCAATCAGCGCCGGTATCACTGGTCCGATGCTGCGTGCCAGCGGCGTGAATTACGATATCCGCAAAGTGGATCGTTACGGATTTTATCCCCGGTTTAAATTTCGAATTCCGTTAGGCGACCATGGCGACACCTACGATCGATTGATGATGCGCGCGCTCGAGATGCGCGAGAGTATTGAGATTCTCAAACAAGCGCTCCCTCAAATCCCGGACGGCCCAATTGTAAATCCAAAGGTTAAAGTGCGTGCGTTTCGTCCGCCGGTTGGCGAAGCCTACGGAAGAATCGAAGCACCGAAAGGCGAGCTCGGATTTTATCTGATCAGTGACGGTGGCCCAAATCCATATCGGTACCGGGTGCGTCCACCGAGCTTTATCAATTTGACAATCCTGGAAGATCTTTGCCTCGGTCACACCGTCGCGGATGTAATGGTTATTCTCGGCAGCGTCGACATTGTGATGGGCGAAGTGGATCGGTAAGCGAAGCTTATCGCAACCAACCACCGACCGCTTGAATCGGTTCGAGCTGATTCGGTTCGGTAATCCAAGCCGCGATGGCACCGGCGCGCGCATCGAGCGTGAAGGAAAACTCCGCTTTGCCGTTCGACATTTTTTCGCTCGCCAGCGACAGCACGACGAAATCCTGATGGAGGTTGCGCCCGTTGTTCTCGCCCGCAGTGATTTTCGTCGTTAGATCAAAACCGAGCGTCGCCAGGTGAAGAGCAACATCTCTTTTTGCGCTGTTTCCCGAATTGGATTCCGCCGCGATTTTTCCATCGGCAAGGGACAGTCTCAAAACCCCCGGTCGTTCGCTGGACAAAGACGGAACGGTGCGCTCAAGCAATTCCCGCCCATCAAGAACGAAACCCGGCGTGTAAACAGTCTCAATTTTCCAGTTCACGGAATACTGGTACTGCCGGGCTGTCCATTCCTTGGAAGCAAAGGGATCGCGCCAGCCCAGCCGGTCCCAATAATCGACGTGAAAGGCGATCGGGACGAAGTCTTTCCACAATCGTGGCTCAGCTTTCATTTTCGACAACCACGCTTCCGCCGGCGGGCAACTGCTGCATCCTTCCGAGGTGAAAAGCTCGAGCAGATGGACGCGTTGCGGTCCACTTTCGAATTTAAGGTCGCCAGCGGCGGCAGTCAGTGCTGCGGAGAACCATAGAACGAATGTGAATCGATGGATTGCGCTCAACTTTTGCTTGTGAATATGCCGCGGTTTCGGCGACATTGAAACTCGATGATCGGCGCGGGAATTTTAAAAGGGATGGCCGTCACGGCCCGTAACTTTGTCGGAAGTTATTTCGAGAAAGACCGGCTGATCACGGTGCAATATCCGGAGGAACGAAGCCCGCTGCCGGAGAATTATCGGAACTTTCCCTTTCTGATTTACGACGGTGAGGATCCGCAGGCGGGGCTGCGCTGCGTCGCCTGCCAGATTTGCGAGAAGGAGTGCCCGCCGCAGTGCATCTATATTATTAAGAGCAAGGACAAGAAACCGGATTATATCGGCAAGCCCCAATTTTATCCTGGGACTTTCGACATCGACATCTCGGTTTGCATGAGCTGTCAGATTTGCGTCGAGGTTTGCCCATTCGAAGCGATCAAGATGGACAAAGTCTTTGAACTGAGTCAGCGCGAGCGTTTCGATTCGTTGCTGCTGCGAAAGGACAAACTCTCGAAATCGAACAAATATTATCATTCAATTCACCCGGTGGAAGCGGCAGAAGTCGATCGCAACCTGGCGGAAGCAGCGGCAGTAGCCGAAGCGAAGAAGAAAGCAGCCGCCGAAACTGCGGCCAAAGCGGCCGCAGCAAAAGCGGCGTCAACTGAGCCTGCGTCGACCGGTTCCCCGAAGGCACAAACGCTCGGTCCGCCTCCGGCCCCGCCAAAGACGGCGGGACCGGCGAACAATTAAGGCGATTCGGCGTTAATCGATTCGAAGAGCAGTAACTGGGTTGATTTTCAATGCACGTCGCGCCGGGAAATAGCAGGCGGCGAACGCGGCCAGCGCGAGCAGTGAAGTCACTCCGACGAAAATGACCGGATCGCTCGGATTCACTCCGTAAAGCAATGATCCGGCAAGACGGGTCGATCCAAATGCCGCAAACAAACCAAAGCCAAGGCCAATCGCGGCAAGGAACATGCCCTGGCGCAATACCAATTGAATGACCTGGCTGGTTTGGGCTCCGAGTGCCATGCGAATTCCAAGTTCGCGAGTTCGTTGGCTAACCGAATAAGCCATCACTCCGTAGACGCCCATTGAAGCGAGGATGAAGGCAAGCAAGCCTAGGCCTCCGAGCAGCAACGCACCCATCCACGATGGCCAGAGCGCAATCGCCATGTGCTGGCGAATAGTTTTTTCATACGTGATCGGGATATGAACGTCAGCATTGCGGATGGCGCGGCGAATCTCGGGCAGCATTGCGCCAGACGAACCGCCAGTGTGGACGAAAATGGTAATCCCCTGGTCGTTAATTTCCTTCAATGGCCAGTACACCATCGGCGTAGGAACCTCGCCAAGAGTCGCCGCCTTCGAGTTGCTAGCGATTCCAATCACCTCGATCGGATCCTTGCTAATCATGAAGCGGAATCGCCGCCCCAACGCATCTTCGTTAGGCCAAAATTCCTTCGCCATCGTTTCGTCGATGACCGCGACGGGAGCGGCATTCTTTTCCGAATCCTGTTCGGTAAGATTGCGACCGCGCAGAAGCCGAATGCCTAGCGTCTGGAAGTAACCAGGAGTGATCGGGCTGTAATTGGCGAATTTACGATTGTGCTCATCATTCGCGTCGCGTCCATCGATGACGATGGTACGCCCTTCACCGCCAAACAGCGGCACAAAGTTGTTTACATCAGCTCCGGCCACGCGCGGATCGTGCCTGAGCTGATCAAGGATGGCGCGCGTTATCTGAATGGCGCGGTCGCTATCGTAACCGGCCAGCACCGGGTTCATCGTAACGATATCGAGATTGTCGGTTCGGAACCCGGGATCGATCGACTGCGCCTTGTAAAACGATTTCAGGAACAGTCCGGAGCCGATGAGAAGAAGCAGCGAGACGGCGATTTGGGCCACCACGAGCGCACTGCGAAGATTAAACCGGGTAACCGCTCCGCCGCCGGTGGAAACGCGTTCACGAAGGCCTTGAGTAAGATTCCATCGCGATATCTGCAATGCGGGAGCCAGGCCGAACATCACGCCACTCAAAACCGCCACTACGACAGAAAAAGTCAGAACCCGCCAATCGGGTTGCGGATTCAAATCAATTGGAAACGGCGTGGGCGGAAGGAGCGCGATCAACACATCGCCGAGGCAAAAAGCGAGGATGACGCCACCCACACCCCCCAGCACGCCAAGCAGAATGCTTTCGGTCAATAATTGGCGAACGATTCGTCCGCGGCCAGCTCCGAGCGCGAGGCGAACCGCCATCTCGCGCTGGCGCGCAGTGGATCGGGCCAGCAACAAGTTGGCAACGTTCGCGCAGGCAATCAGGAGAATGCTGGCGGAGGCGGCGAGTAAAAGAAGCGAAACATTACGAGCAAGATCCGCATTGGTCGGGCCGCCGAGTCCCTCCGACTTGGCTGCTTCAAGTGAAACAAGAGCGACCGACCGCTCCTTGTTCACGTCGGGATATGCCTGCTCGAGTTGCTTGGCAATGGTCCGCATTTGCGCCTGCGCCTCGGAGGTTGAAACGCCCGGCTTCAGACGTCCCATGACGGTCATTAGCAGCGCCCGCCGTGATTCGAACCAAAAATCGCCACCTGGCCGGACCCATTGATGCATTGACACTGGCACCCACAGGTCAGGCGAGAATCCGACATCGACACCGGTGAAAGCCGCCGGGGCGACGCCGATGACCGTAAACGAATGTCCGTTCAAAGTCACTTCGCTGCCGACCATGGCCGGATCGCCGCCGAGTTTCTTCCAGAATTTGTAGCCGAGCACAACAACCGGATGCCCATTCGGCGTTGAATCCTCCTCCGGCAAAAATGTGCGACCAAGCGACGGTTTAACCTGAAGTAGATCGAAATAGTTTCCGGTAACGAGCAGCACGCCGACGTTCAAGGTGTCGTTACCGCGAGTCATTCCCACACCCGCGAAAGTGTAGGCAGACATCGCGCTGAAGGCGGTATTCTGCTTTTCGAAATCCTGAAAATTGGGCACAGAAACCGATTGGTTGCCTGGAATGTGGTTATCGGTAGTGAAGATCTTGACCACTTGTTCAGAACGACCGATCGGCAATGGCCGCAACACCAGGGTGTTGATGATTCCGAAGACGGTGGTGTTGGCCCCGATGCCAAGAACCAGCGCGAGGAAGGCGACGATGGAAAATGCCGGATATTTAACGAGCATCCGAATGGCAAAACGCAGGTCACTAAGCATATGAATCACTCCGCTCTAAGGGCTTGAATTGGGTTAACGAGGCTTGCTCGTCGTGCCGGAAAAACGCAGGCGAGAAGGGCGGCGATTCCAAGAACCGACATCGTCGCCGCCAGCAGAAGCGGATTGTGGGCTGACGTTTGATAAAGTTGTGAGGCGATCAAACGCCCGAGGGCAAGAGCCGCGGCCAATCCGACCAGCAATCCGAAAATCACCGGTCGCATTCCTTGATTCACGATCAGCCGCAAAACGTCCATTGTTTGAGCGCCCAGCGCCATCCGAACTCCGATTTCTCCGGTCCGCTGCTCGACGGTGTAGGCCACAGCGCCATAGATTCCGACCGTGGCGAGTAACAGCGCGACGCCGGCAAAAACGCCGAGCAAAACCATCATCAACTTCGCCTGGCCAAGTGCCTGTCGCATGATTTCGCTCACTGCCTCCGGCAAAATGAGCGCGAGACCAGGATCGATTGTCTTCAACACCCCCTGCACCGATTTTGTTACCGTGTCCGGTGGCAGTGGACTACGTACTGTGATCGTGACAAAGGGAAAATTCTCCTGCGCAAACGGTCGATAGAATTCCATCTCGTTCTGCTGGTCGAGTCGCACCGACCGCACATCGCCGACCACGCCGACGATCTCGCACGGAACGCTGCTGCTCGTGATCAGCAATGTTTTGCCGATCGGATTCTCGCTACCGAAAACTGTCTTCGCTCCCGATACACTGATGAGGATCACATTCGGATGATCGGCAGTGTCTTGTTCGTTAAAGTCACGACCCATCAGCAGCGGAACCCCGAACGTGCGAAGCCAGCCAGGGGTGATGTCATTTGAAGGCGCGCCTTTGCGCTCCGCCACGGGCGGGACGTTGCCTTCGGAACGGGCATAAAGGGTTGCACCGAATCCGCCGTTGAGCGGAATACCGGAACTAACCGTAACCTCCTGCAAACCTGGCGCAGTGCGCAAAGCGTTTGACAACTGTTCGGCGAAACGAGTGCGTGAGGCCGGATCCGGATATTGCGACTGCGGCATGACCGAGACCCCGGTCCAGAGTTGGTCGAACTTGAAACCGGGATCCTGGTGACTGAGACGAAGGAAGCTGGCAATGAGTAACGCCGCGCCGGCGACCAAGGTGACCGAGAGCGCGACCTGCGCGCCCACGAGAATCTTCCGGAAACGTTGTTGCCGAACGCTTCCGCTCGCGCCGCGGCCGCCCTCCTTCAAACCATCAACCAGGTCGGAACGCGAGCTTTGCAGTGCAGGATACAAACCCATCGCCAAACCGGTCAGCAGTGAGAGCGCAATCGTGAATGCGAGCACCGGTAAGGAAAGCGCCGTCGCACTTCCGGCTTCGATCGGAAGGAAGTTGGCGGCGAGAGTTGGTACCAGCGGTACCAACTGCCAAGCGAGCGCGGCCCCGAGAACTCCGGCGAGCAAACTAATCAGCACACTTTCGAGAACAAACAGGCGCAGGACGCTTGCGCGCGTGGCCCCGAGCGCCATCCGCAATGAAATCTCGCGCCGGCGACCGCTGAACCTAACAAGTAATAGATTCGCCACGTTACTGCACGCGATTAGCAAAACGAAGGTCACAGCCGCGAGTAAAGTTGCAAAGCCAGGACGCAAATTTTCTGTCACATCTGCCGGCAATGTTTTGACAACCGTTCCTGCTCTCGCATCGATCTTTTCCGGGTATTGCGCGCGATAGCTATTCTCGAGCAGTTTCAAGGCAGAGCGGGCTTGATCGACCGTGACGCCGGGTTTCAATCGGCCGACCGCTCGCAGGAATGCGGTGCCTCGCATCATTCGTTCGTAGGAAAAGCCGAGGAGCACGAACGGTTTCGTGGTCCAAATATCGGCATTCGGTCCGGTCCACGAGACCGGCATCTTGGGTACGATCCCGACAATCGTGTGCGATACGCCATCGAGCACGAGAGCCCGACCGATCACGTTTGGATCGCCGCCCAGTCTCGCTTTCCAAAAACGGTCTGTGATCACCGCGACATCCGCGCCTTCCTCCTCCTCCCGCAAAAACGTGCGTCCGAGGATCGGACGCAGACCGAGCACGTCGAACCAATTGGCCGTTGCTTTGAAGACCGGCACCTGAAATGGATCGCCCAGTCCGGTCACCGTCGCGGCTCCGCCATTTTCAGCGGCGAATCCGTCGAAAATCGTTTGTCCATCTCGGAAATGCATGTATCGAGGCGCGGACAGGGGGAACTCGACCCGCTGATCTTCAAACTTGCAGAAGACGTGAAGCAAACGCGACGAATCACGAAACGGCAGGCCTTGCAGGAAAAGATCGTTGATCAAGCTAAAGATGGCGGTGTTCAGACCGATCCCAAGCGCCAGCGTAATGATAGCCAGCAGAGTGAATCCCGGAGACTTGAGCAGTTGACGAAGAGTGAAACGAAAATCGGTCATCATCACATTTCTTTAATTCTATTCATAACGAAGCGCGACAATTGGATCTACCCGGGTAGCGCGACGTGCCGGGACCAAGCAGGACGCCGCCGCAACCAGCGTCAGTAGACTCGCGACGGCGAAATAAATGGTTGGGTCGAGCGCGTTCACTTTGAACAGAATGTTTTTCAAAGCAGCGGCGGCAAGAACTCCAAGAAGCAATGCGGCTCCCCCTGCGCCAAGGACCAGACCGACCACCAGTTGCCAGGCGCCTTGTTTCATTACCATGCCGAAAATTCGCTGGGCATCCGCGCCCAACGCCATTCGAATTCCAAATTCCTGGGTGCGCTGGTTTACCGAGAAACTCATCACGCCATAGAGACCGACAGCGGAGAGAATGAATCCGATTATGCCAAAGATGCTAAAAAGAGTAGCAATGATGCGAGGTCCGGCGAGAATTTCGGCGTGCAGCCGCGCCGGTGTTCCGGCGAAATATGTCGGCAGATTTGAATCCAGTTCCGCCACCGCCTTGCTCAAGACCGGCCCGAGAGTGTCAGCGCGTTGTCCGGCGCGCGGACGAACGATGATCGTGCAGAATTGCGTGAGGAGATCCGTTCCGAGCAGCGGAACATAAAAACCCGCGTTGTCCGTCTGCTGATTGAACGGCCCCTGCATCAGAGTATCGGGGACGACCCCAACAATCGTTCGCCATGGCAACGGTTGGCCGGGATTGTAAATTCGAATCCGACGGCCGATCGGGCTTTCGTGACCATAGTATTTTCGAGCAAAGCTTGTGTTCACAATCGCGATCGGCTGCGTGGAATCGACGTCCTCGATGGTGAAATCGCGACCTTCCAGAACCTTCAGGCCGATGGTTGAAAAATAATTGTCCGAAACCGATTCGAAATTTCCACGCGGCCGATCGCGATCGGTCACATAGGTCTGTCCATCTACTTCGTATTGACCAAACTGCGCGAAAGTCATGCGAAAGCGATCGCTTAAGGCGGCATCGCCGAAAGCTGGATTGGCACGGAGCGCGCGGACGGTACGGCGGAAAAATTCCCGCCGCGCTTCCTGTGTTGGGTATGCGCCTTCCATTAAAGCCATTCGTGCGCTGTAGATACCGTTCTCGTCGTAACCGTAATCGAGTGCCAGCTGGTTGCGGATCGATTTGATTTGGAGTGTGGCCGCAATCAAGAGCGCGGCGGTCAACGCGATTTGCCCAACTACGAGCACGCGCGTGACGACGTTAACGAGCCGGCTGCTGTTGCCGCGGCCGCCTTCCTTCATGATCTCAGCCGCGCTTGTTCGAGAGCTAAGCAGGGCCGGGATTAGACCGGAAGCGAGCGTCGCAAGCAAGGTAATCGCGACAATAAATGTGAGAACCGGACCATCGATCTTGAATTGGATCCAGTAAGGCAGCGGAAACGGCAGCGCGCTGGTCGACCGAACGAACATGTCAACTCCCCAGTAAGCGAGGACCACGCCGGCAACTCCGCCAAACACCGCAACAACCATGCTTTCGGTCAACATCTGGCGAACAATTCTCCAGCGCGTCGCGCCGAGTGCACCGCGAATCGCCAGTTCTTTTGCCCGCAGAGCAACGCGACCAAATTGCATGTTCATCACATTCACGCAGGCGATCAGCAAGACGAGAATAACGGCAGCGAGCATCGCCCAAACGGTTTGGCGGAATTGCGGACCGGTGAGGGCGTTGCCCAGCGGCTGAACGCTGGCCGAAGTCAGAGTCGCGTTCGTTTTCGGGTTATCCTGGGCCAGGCGCTTTGCCAGACCGACAAATTCTGCGTTTGCCTGGTCGATGCTGACTCCAGGTTTGAGCCGACCGATTATTGCGGGTGCGGAACTATTTGCCCCGAATGCCGGCGCGCCCCGCGGAATCGGCGGATACTCATTATATAGAGTCACCCAAAGCTCCTCCGAAATGGGAAACTTAAAATCTGGCGGCATAACCCCGATGATGGTCGCGGCCTTGCCATTAATCCGGACGCTTTGGCCAACAATGCCGCGATCGCCGCTAAAATCCCGCTGCCAGATATCGTAACCGAGAATCGCGACTTTTTCGGCACCGGGCTTGTTGTCATCGGCCGTAAAATCACGACCCATGATCGGGGACACGCCGATAATCTTGAAAAAATCTTCGGTGACATAACCGCCGGTGTAACGTTGCGGTTTATTTTTGTAAGTGACGTTGATCGTCGATCCGCTCAGATAGCCAGCCATTTGGGCGAACGACTGCTGCGCGTTGCGTAAATCCTCGTAGTCCTGGGCCGACGGAATGTTCCCAATGCCAAAATTATTGTTAGGCGCGCTGGCCTGAGGATCGATCAAGCCGACGCTCATCAACTGCTCCGGATGCGGAAACGAAAATCCACGCAACACGACGGCGTTAACGACAGTGAATTGAGTCGCTGCGCCTCCAATTCCCAGGCCGAGCACGAGCACGGCCAGAAAACAAAACGATTTCTCCTTGAACAAAACGCGGAGACCGACCCGCACATCCTGACGGAACGAATCTAGAATCATATCGATTTTTATCTGTTGTTATTCATTAACGATCCAGCCGTCGCGCAGTTGGATGACCCGGTTGCCGTAAGCGGCGTTTTTTTCGGAGTGCGTCACCTGCACGATGGTCATGCCCTCGGAATTGAGTTTCTTGAACAAGTTCATGATTTCTTCGCCCTGGCTTGAGTGGAGATTTCCAGTCGGCTCATCGGCCAGCAGGAGTTTTGGATTCGAAACGATTGCGCGGGCCACGCCGACCAGTTGTTGCTGTCCACCCGAGAGTTGACTCGGAAACAAATCTTTTTTTCCAACGATTTGAAAGCGATCGAGGGCATCGGCGACGATCGCCGCGCGTTCGTTTCGCCCCACTTTTCGGTACGAAAGCGGGATTTCGAGATTTTCGTAAACGGTCAGATCATCGAGCAGATGATATTGTTGAAAAACGAACCCGATTCGGTCGTTTCGCAACGCGGCGCGCTCCTTTGCTTTCAGATGATGAACGGCGGTGTCGCCCAGAAAATATTCGCCATTCCAGCCGTGATCATGCATCCCCAGGATGTGAAGCAGTGACGATTTTCCGGCCCCGGACGGTCCCATGACCGAAACAAATTCACCCTCTTCAATGTCGAGGTCGATGTCGCGCAGGACGTAAAAAAATTTTGCCTGGGCTAGGGGATAGAAGCGTTCGATGCGGCGGAGCTTGATCATAATTTAGGCGTTATGGCTTAGAGCAATCATCGGATCGGCACGCGTCGCCCGGACGGCCGGGATGTAACTTGCGAGCAGCGAAATGGCGACCAGTGCGATCGTGACTATGGCAAAGGTCGCAAGATCGAATGCACCGACGCGATAGAGCAGGGCAGAAAGGGCGCGGGTAGAAAACAAAGTTAGAATAAGCCCGAGGGCCGCGCCGATCCCCACCAGCTTGCCGGCGTGGCCGACCACCAGGCGAAGGACATCGCGACGCTGCGCACCCAGGGCCATGCGCACCCCGATTTCGTGCGTCCGTTGCACAACGAGATAAGACATCACGCCATAGACGCCTACCGCGGCAAGCACCAGAGCAATTCCGGCAAAGATTCCCAACAAAACAACTGCCAGCCGGCGCGGTGCGACTGACTCGGAAACCACCGCATCCAAAGTGCGAATGCTGGCAATTGGCTGGTCCGGATCAATCGACTGGATCTCGCGACGAATTGCGGCGGTAAGCAATCCAGGATCTTGAGCGCTGCGCACCGCAAGAATCATGGTGCGCAGAGGGTTCTGCGCATGCGGCACGTAATACTCCGGCTGCGGCTCAAGATCGAGGCTGCGATGCCTGATATCGTTTACAGTTCCGATAATCGTAACCCATTTCGGATTGTGGCGCGGATCATCAAAAGTGATTCGCTTCCCAACGGCATCTTCGTTCGGAAAATATTTTTTGGCGAGCGCTCGGTTGATGATTACGACACGCGGAGCTTCGGTATTGTCGGCATCGTTGAAAAAGCGCCCGTGAAAGAGGGACGTTCGTAGAACGCGAAAATAATCCGGCGTAATTGCTCGGATTTCCTCATCCGGACCCGGGGTTTGGGACTCGCGACCTTCAATCGCAAAGGAAGAGTCGCTGTTGCTTCCACTGAGCGGAAGCGCAGTGGTGGCCGCACTCGCCTGCACGCCCGGCAATTGTCCAACCCGTCGATTTACCTCGGCAAAAAAGTCGGCGGTGGTTTTCGTGCCAAGATAGGCGGGCCCAGGCGATGGATATTTCACCTCCGGCAGCGAAATCTCCATCGTCAGAACATTGTGCGGATCGAATCCGGGATTGACGCCTTGGAGCTGAGCGAAGCTCTTGATCAGGAGGCCAGCTCCGACGAGCAAAACAAGCGCAAGCGCAATCTCAGCAATCACCAAACCGTTGCGAATCTGGTTATGCCGTCGCCCGCCGGTGGCGCCCCGCCCGCCTTCTTTTAATGCTTCGGTAAGTTCCGGTTTCCCGCTGGCGAGGGCGGGAAGCAAACCAAACAAAATTCCCGTGCCGATCGCAACCACTGCCATGACGGCGATGACGCTCAGATCGACATTCACTTCCGCGAGCCGTGGAACTGTCCGCGCTCCAACCGGCTTGAGGAGTTCGATTCCCCAGACCGACAAAAGCACACCGACGGTGCCGCCAACCAAGCCGAGTAGGACACTCTCGGTCAGGAGCTGGCGTAACAATCGCCACCGCCCCGCTCCGAGCGCCACGCGGATGGCGAATTCGCGTTCCCGCGCGCTTGCGCGCGCGAGCAGCATTGTAGCCAAATTTGCGCAGGCGATGAGCAGGACGGACGCGACTGCACCGAGCAAGACTGCGAGACCACCGCGCATTGCGCCGATTACCTGTTCGTGCAGCGGATAAATTTTTGCGCCAAAGCCATCCGAGGGATTGTAGTTGTCAGGGTATCGTTGTCGCCAACTAGCGACCAATTGATCCAGTTCGGCCTGCGCTTGCTGCGCCGTTATCCCGTCGCGCAAGCGCCCGATCACGCCATAACTTCGATTTCCTCGAGCCTTCATTTCGATTTGAGTAAAGGCCACTGGCTTCCAGATATCGACGCGCTCAGCAAACTCATTGCCTTGAATTCCGAAAAGCGGAATTGGGAATTCGAAGCTCGCTGGCATTACCCCGATCACCATGTAACTGCGTCCGTTGAGCAGGATTGGTTTGCCAACCAACCCGGGGTCGGAATTGAATCGGCGCTTCCAGAGCCGTTCACTGACGACGATAACGTCATCACGGCCTTCCCCTTGTTCCTCGCGTGCAAATGTCCGCCCGGCGACAGCATCGACCCCGAGTACAGAGAACAACTCCGGCGAAACCGCAGCACCAGAAATTCGCTCCGGCGTGCCACCTCCGCCAAGATTGAAGGTCTGATAATCAAACGCCGCCAGTTGACTGCAACTGTGAAATTCCTTTTGCAAATCGAGGAACTCGGGCGGTGAGACTGGAATTCGTTCCAAGCCCTGGGCTTTGAATTCTTCCCAAAGCAAAACCAGTTCGTTTGGCTGATGGTAGGGCAACGGCCTAACGAGCAAGGCGTTGATCATGCTAACCACTGCGCTGTTAACCCCGATTGCCAGCGCCAAAGTCGCAATTGCAACTGCGCAAAACCCAGGGGTCTTAAGCAACCCACGAAGCGCAACTTCGATTTCTTTAAACATACCGGTCATTCGTAACGCAACGCCTCCACCGGATTCAGGCGCATGGCTGAACGCGCGGGCAGATAGCAGGCGGCAAGACCGACAGCCAGGAGAACGATCGCGACGATCGTGAAACTGAGCGGATCATGGGGCGAGATGCCTTCCAAGCTGCTGGCGAGTACTTTTGTCAAAAAATACGCGCTGACGACTCCGATCGTCAGGCCTAACAAAACCAACCGCACGCCTTGTCCGGTTACGAGCCGGAAAACGTCGGCCGCCTGCGCGCCGAGCGCGATGCGTACGCCGATTTCCTGGGTCCGCTGCCGAACCGAGTAAGCCATCACTCCGTACAACCCAAGCGAGGCGAGAAAAAGAGCAAGACCGGCAAAGACGGTGAACAAGCTCCAGAAAAATCGTCTCTCCCAAAATGAGCGCACGATCACTTCGTCCATTGTCAGGACGCGATAAATCGGAAGATCTTTGTCGATTGAAAACACCGTGGCTCGGGCGAGATTTTCGTAATTTTTCGGGGCTGATCTGGTTCGCATTGCGACCGACATGAAGTTCTCCGGGGCCTGTGACTGGCAGAAATAGACGAGCGGAAAGACGCGTTTGTTTACTAGTCGATCGTACGTGACGTGCTTGGTGATGCCGATGATCGTCGCCCATTTGGGCGGAACGCCTGGTTTATCGAGGGCGCGCAATTGCCGTCCGATCGGATCGACATTTGGAAACCAAACCCGCGCCGCGTCTTCGTCGATCAATGCCACGCGTTGGGTACGGGCGGTGTCAGCCGCGGTGAAATCGCGTCCACGTAACAAGGGAATGCGACAGGAAGCAAGATACCCAGGAGTAATCGTGATCTGAAAGGCCAGGCGCCAATCCTTCAATTGTCTCGGCTCGGGATCGCTTTCGAGAGTAGTCGCGCCAAGGCCGACGTTTCCCGATGCCGGAAGGCAGCCGGTGGCAGCGGCCGATTCGACTCCAGAAATGTTATTGAGCTTGGCAATCAGTTGTTCAAAAAACCGCGCCGGCACGGCCGGATCGTCGCCATATTGCGATACCGGAAGACCGACCCGAAACGTCAACGTATTCGATGGATCAATGCCGATGCATGTGTTTTGCAATTTCATGAACGTCCGCAAAGTCAGTCCGGCACCGACCAACAAGACAAGCGCGAGAGCGACTTCCGCGACCACGAGGGCGCTGCGTGCACGCAGAGCTTTTCTCCCGCCCGCCCCTGTTCGTCCGCCTTCCTTTAAAATTCCCGCAAGCTGTGGCCGAGAAGCTTGCAAAGCGGGAAAAACGCCGAAGGCCAGGCTGGAAACAATTCCGACGCCAATCGCGAACGCGAAAACGCGCCAATCAAAATCAAAACTGATCCAATAGGGAATCTCGACCGGGATCGCTTTGATCATTAAGTCCACGCCCCAGACCGCGAACATCAGTCCAAGCGCACTGCCAAATAGTCCCAGCAGCAAGGATTCAACCAAAAGCTGGCGCACGACGTCGCTCCTGCTGGCGCCAAGAGCGAGGCGAATTCCAATTTCCCGATTTCGGGTGGCGCCGCGAGCGAGCAACAGATTCGCGACGTTCGCGCAGGCGATGAGATGAACGAACAAGACCGCGCCCATCAGCAGAAGCGTCAGGGTTTTGCTTTCTTTCACTGCTTCTTCGCGAAAGAGAGTCAGCCGGGCGTGAAAGCCGGTATTGGTATCTGGATGATCAATCGCGATTCGCGAAGAAATTCCCTCGAGCTCGGCACGGGCCTGCGCGATTGACACACCCGGCTTTATTTTGCCGAAGCCGCGAAGATTAAAATTGGCGCGTGGATAATCTTTCTCCTCCAGCTGCAGAGGCGTCCAAATATCCGATATCTCGGGAAAACGGAAACCGCACGGCATGACACCGATGATTGTCGTTTGCTTGCCGTTGAGCCGAATCGTCTTGCCGATCACGTCTCGGTCCCCGCCAAAATGTGTTTTCCAAACTTCGTAACCGATTAACGCGACCGGCGCGGCATTGAGCTGGTCTTCCTCCGGACGAAACTGCCGCCCGAGAATCGGAGTGACGCCGAGCGATGCAAACGCATCGGCCGAAATCTGTTCCCCGAGATAACGTTCGGCCTTTTCCCCGCCCGAAATGATCATCGTTGCATCCTGACACGCACCGACGCTTTCGAAGTCTTTGGCTTGTTTTTTCCAATCGAGATAATCCGGGTAACAGATTCCGGCATCGAGGTCCGGCAGTTTGTCGGACCACTCCGATAGATAGACAATTCGCTCCTGGTTCGTCATGAACGGGAACGGCCGGAGCAAGACCCCGTTCACGGTGGTGAACGTGGTCGTCGACGCGCCAATACCGAGGCCGAGTGCCAAAACCGCCACACAGGTGAAACCCGGACTCTTGGCCAGCATTCGCGCCGCGAATCGGAGTTGCCCGAGCATATCTGTCCTTCTCGTTAGGCGGCGATCCTGTCCTCGACTACTCGACCATCAAACAAGTGGACTGTTCGGTCGGCATGCTGGGCAAAACGTTCGTCGTGCGTGACCATGCAAATGGTTGCGCCGCCGGCGTGCAATTCCTTGAGCAAATCCATTACTGCTTCGCCGTTGCGCGAATCGAGATTGCCGGTCGGTTCGTCTGCCAGCAGAATCGCGGGCTTGCCAGCGAGCGCGCGCGCGACTGCGACGCGCTGTTGCTGGCCGCCAGACAACTGGCTGGGCAGATGCTTCGAACGATGTCCCATCCCAACCCGTTCAAGCGCTTCGGTGACGAATTGTTTTCGTTCGCCTGCGCTCATGCCGCGATACGTGAGAGGCAATTCGACATTTTCATAAACGGTCAAATCGCCGATCAAATTAAAACTTTGAAAGATAAAACCGATCTCGCGATTTCGAATGCGTGCCCGGTCGGGAAACGAGAGGTTCGCGACTTCATGGCCTTTGAGCGAATAGCTGCCACCCGATGGCGTATCCAGCAGACCGAGGATAGACAACAGAGTGGATTTGCCGCAGCCGGATGGGCCCGCGATCGAAACGTATTCGCCCGGCCGGATATCCAGATGAATGCCGGAGAGCGCGTGCGTTTCGACTTCGTCGGTAAGAAAAACCTTGGTGACGCCGTCGAGGTGAATAAGAGGAGTTGATCCGTTGTTCATATTCGTATTGCTGATTGGTGATTTCTGATTGCTGACTTCTGATTAATTAATTAAGCCGAATTCGATCGTGGGAATCCCAGGCACTGGTGTCAGAGAGGATGACCTGATCTCCCGGTTGAAGGCCGTTCAAAATCTCGATCGTGTTGACCGAGCTCTTGCCAAGCTTTACCGGCGTGCGGACCGCTTCGCTGCTGCTGCCGACGAGTTTGAAAATGCCGACGGTATTGTTCTCCTGGCCAAACGCGGGACGGCCGACATAAATCACATCGTTCAACCGCTCGAGCTCGATTGTTCCATCGACGCTCAAATCCGGACGTGCGCCCTTCGGCAAATCGCCATCGATGGCAACATCGACAGTGACGGTTCCCTGCTCGACCGCCGGATCTACCCGAATGACGTGACCATTGACAATGCCGTTGCGCGTATCGATCTCCGCCTTTTCGTCGATCTGAATATCTTTGGCTTGCGTCTCTGCAATTTTGACCTGCGCCTTCAACTTTGTCGGGTCCGCTACGCGAGCGAGGTTATCGCCGACTTTGACGCGCTGACCGATTTGCACGGGCAATTGCTGCAACACACCGTCCATTCCCGCTTTCACGTGCAGCGCCTCAACCTGGTCGAGTTTTAATTTCGCCAGTTGATTTGCCTGATCGACTGCTGCCTGTTTCGACGCTAATTGAGGTTCGATTGAATCACGGGAAAACGCCAAACGCTTCTGCTCGATGTCATCACTCTTTTGACATTCCTCTTCTTTGATTTTGGAGGTTTTGTAAACGAGGTCGGCCACGAGGCCGTTTTTAGCCAGTTGATCGTTCGTCTCCCGCTCCATTCTCGCCTGCTCGTATGCGGAATGCGCCGCCGCCGTTTTGGATTCCTGATCAAGCAACTCGCGCTGCAAAGTTGCGCGCTCCGTCGCAAGCTCAGCTTCCGCGGCTTTCGCCTTCGACTCGGCTTCGTGCGCGCTCTGTTCCAATTCCGGACTCGTCAACTCTAATATAACGTCACTGGCTTCGACTTTTGTTCCCGGCCAGATCAAAATTTTTTCAACACTGGCTTCCGTCGTCGCGGGAATCCATCGAAACTCCACCGGAACGAGCGTTCCAAGTCCACGAACTTGGCGAACCATTGGTCCACGCTTAACCGTGTCGATCCAAACAGTCGATCGGTCGACCGTTGGAACAGCCGGCTTTAATCGGGACAATGCAAACGTTGCGACGATCAAACCGAGAGCAACCCCGGCGATAATCATGATGCGCTTTTTGCGCTTCTTCTTGGCAAGGTCCGGGCGCGCCACATCCATCGAAGAGAGACTCGACGCGAAACCGGTTGGCCGCACGATAGTGCTTTCTGTTTTTCTTTCGGGGTTGGTCATCAGGGGTCGATGTTTCCCGATCAAACGCCGCCGATCGCGCGAACGAACATTGCCAGGGCACGGGCGCAATCAACGATTGCCGGAAGGGTGGTGGCAAGGATCAGGATGAAGCCGCAGGCTTCGAAGGCGAAATTACGACGCGCTTCGACATCGAAGTAGCTTTGGCTAATTTTTTCGAAGGAGGATCGCGGGGTTCCTGCGCAGTGAGCGTTGAATCGGTCGAGCCCCTGCGAGCGGTAGTTGAAATCGATAACCGGAAACCCGCGGTTCGCGCCGCGTGAGCTGTTCCGAGAAAGTGTAACTGGCTTCATATATATTAGAGGTGCTCCGTTAATTGAGATGCAATATGAGGATTGATTGGATTCAGTTTCTTTTGTCGTGTGCACCTATTGCAATGCGCGTGCCAAGCGCATTTGTTAAGTTATAAGTTGCTGGAGATCAGAGGTTAATGATGATCGATTCCGGTTCTACCGATCCCGATTTTCTTCGGTTTTGGGACGAACACGTCCCGATTTCGGGACGAAAAAAGTGCCTGTCCGGCTTCGAGTTAACGCGGCAAGCGAAGCAGCGCTTCGGCGCCGTTTCGACCGGTCCGATTCGATACGTCGAGCGATCCACCGTGAGCTTCCGCTATTTGACGACTTAGCGCCAGGCCAATGCCAGAGCCGTCTGGTTTGGTGGTGAAGAACGGAACGAACAAGTTTCCGGGATTCATGATTCCCTGACCTTCGTCGTCGATAAAAATCTCGACGCAGTCACCGTTGGCTCTCCAGCCCAATGAAACCGCGCCGCCGGTTTCGAGCGATGCGTCAACCGCGTTGTGCACCAGATTGATCAATGCTTGTTCGATCTGTGCGGCATCGGCGTTGATCTTCGTTTCCGGGCCGGCCAACAAATTCACCCGCAAGCGCGGTTCCAAATTCACCACTCGCGCAACGAGTTCACCGAGATCGACCTCCTCCTTTTGCGGCGGTGGCAAACGTGCGAGTCTTGCGTAAGCCTCCATGAACCGGCTGAGCGCCTCTGCTCGTGAAGCAATCGATTTCAAGCCGCTGCGGGCGTCTTCCTGCCAGTCTGACGGTGGCGGTTGTCGTTGCAGAAGCGTTTCCAGACTGGCCGCGATCGATTTGATCGGCGCGAGCGAGTTGTTCATTTCATGCCCGAGTACGCGAACGAGACGTTGCCAGGCGCTCCGTTCTTCTTCACGTAAAGTGCGGCTAAGATCTGTCAGGACGAGAAGTTCGTGCGGGAGTCCGCGCTCGCGAAAGGTACTTCTTCGAACGCCCCACCGGCCGGACGCGCCCGGGAAATTCAGCGTGAGCGGGGCATCCTCGTTCGAATCCAAACAAACGGCCAGGCCAAGCTGCTCGGCATTTCGCCCCAGCAGTTTGTCCATTGGAAGTCCGAGTAAATCCTCTCCCGCGCGATTAATCAGACGTAAGCGACGATCAGGATCGAATGTGAAAACAGCGACATCGATCTCGGCCATAATAGTGCG
>Ga0187777_10000312_pt1 | contig 35912 bp, 21 predicted proteins | sample 1015_Q2_SP5_10_M_FD_132416 | JGI IMG/M metagenome (GOLD analysis project Ga0187777, IMG submission 132416) | Tropical peat soil microbial communities from peatlands in Department of Meta, Colombia - 1015_Q2_SP5_10_MG | ecosystem: Environmental > Terrestrial > Soil > Wetlands > Peat | place... | reverse complement strand
GTTCTTCGCTGTGCGAGATCGGGCCGGCGGCGATCTCGGCGATGTAATCGCGAATCTCCTCCGGCAGGCAGGCGGCGTCGATGTCACCCTGGGGCGCCAGGATCATCGTCCGCTCGATCACGTTCTTCAGCTCGCGGATGTTCCCCGGCCAGGGATACTTGCTGAGCAACTCGGCGGCGGCCGGGGTGAAGCCGGTGAAATTTTTTTTCAGCTCGCGGTTGAAGCGCTGCAGCAGGTCGAGGGCCAGCGGCACGATGTCTTCGCGACGCTCGCGCAGCGGCGGAATGGTCAGCGGCACCACGTTCAGCCGGTAATAAAGGTCTTCGCGGAACTTGCCTGCGGCGATGCTGGCCTTCAGGTCTTTGTTGGTGGCGGCGATGATGCGCACGTCCACGCTGATGGGACGCGTCCCACCCAGGCGGGTGAACGAGCCTTCTTCGAGCACGCGCAGCAGCTTGGCCTGCGTGCTCAGGGACATGTCGCCGATCTCGTCCAGGAAGAGCGTGCCGTGGTTGGCGCGCTCCAGCAGGCCTTCTTTGCGGCGGCGCGCGTCGGTGAAGGCGCCGGGCTCGTAGCCGAAGAGTTCGCTTTCGAGCAGCGTGTCGGGGATGGCCGCGCAGTTCAGCTCGAGCATCTGTCCCTGGGCGCGCGGGCTGTGATAATGGATGGCCTTGGCGAGCACTTCCTTGCCGGTGCCGCTCTCGCCCTGGATGAGGATGGTGGTCTTGTCGGCTTCGGCGGCCTTGCGCGACACCTCGAGCAGTTCCTTCATCTCGTCGTTGCGAGTGACGGCGAGCGCCAGGTCGTAGCGGCCTTTGGCCATCTGCACGCTCTCGGTCAGGCGCACGCGCAAGGCCAGCGTTTCCGAGGCGCGGCGGATGGTGTTGGCCAGGTCCGCCAAGTGGAAGGGTTTGATGAGGTAATCGTAGGCGCCGAGCTTCATGGCCTCCACGGCGCGCTCCACCTGGTGATAGGCGCTCATCATCAACACGATGGCCGCAGGGTTCTGCCGCTTGATTTGCCGCAGGACTTCGATGCCGTCGATGCCCGGCAGCACCACGTCGATTAGCGCCAGGTCCGGTTTCTCCTGCGCGTACACCGCGAGCGCCTCTTCGCCCGAGCTGGCGAGAAAGACTTCGTAGCCCTCCTCGCGCAGGGCGCGGCTGATGGTGCGCAGCGTCAGGGCTTCGTCATCGACGACCAGCAGCGAATAGGACATGCTCCTCCTAGCTCACTAGTTCCTCTTCCGGTTCGGGCGCCGGCCGCCCCACCTGCCGCACCGGCAGATTGAAGCGCACCGTCGTCCCGCGATTGGGCACGCTCTCCACCTCCATATCGCCGTGATGGTTGCGCACATAAGCCTGGCTGATGCTCAGGCCCAGACCGGTTCCCTGGCCGCGCTTGGTGGTGAAGAAGGGCTCGAAGATGCGCGGCAGTATGTCGGCGGGAATGCCGCAGCCGTTGTCGGTCACGCGGACTTCCACGCGGTCCTCGAACTTCACCTTAGTGGCGCTGACGGTGATCGTGCCTCCTTGCGGCATGGCCTGTCCGGCGTTGAGCAGCAGGTTCATCAGCACCTGCGAGATCTGGTTGGCGTCGGCGGTGATGGCCGGCAGTTCGGGCGCGATCTCCTTCCTCAGCTCGATGGCGTGGAACATCGGCTGGTGACGCAGAAAAGAGAAGGTATCGTCCACCAGGCGCTCCAGGCTGATACGGCTCAGGCGCAGCGGGCCGGGACGCGCGTAGTTCAGCAGGCCGCGCACGGTGGCGGAGATGCGCTTGGCGCCTTCCAGGCAGGCCTGGATCTCGGCGCGCTGTTCGGCGTCGTCGGCGCCCTTCAGTTCCAGCTCGAGATGGGAGAAGATGCCGAGCAGAGGATTGTTGATCTCGTGGGCGGCGCCCAGCGCCAGTTGCGCCAGGGCAGCGTACTTCTCATAATCGGCAAGCTTGGCCTGGAACTGGGTCTTCTCCCGAGTCAGCTCGCGCTCTTCCTCCACGCGGTCGGCCAGGACCTGCTGGGCCATGTCGCGCTCCTGCTCACTCTGGCGCGCCAGGAGCGTGGCATGACCCGCCTGTTCGCGCAGGCGGCTGGCCCGGCGCAGGGCCGCCCCTGCCACCACCGCCGCCGCTGCCAGGGCCAGCGCCAGGACTATGATTACAGCCTGCGAGCCCGCCATCGCATACCCCAACGTCCCCGTGTAAACGGGGTCCACGCGGAATTCTCCACCTATAACGATGGCGTCACCGCCGTCCCTACGCCGTGATGAGGGTCACGCTTGAACGTGAGCCAGGGCACTTATCCCAGAGTGCGTTCTATAGGCGCCTGAAATCAGTGATTCTGATCGGGAGCCGACAATCCAGATATGGGGTACCATTCGGTTACTCTTTATTGACTTCGTCAGGAGAGTTTGAGTAGCCTGTTTCGTGCATTACTGAAGGGGCGAGTTTTGTCTTCCCCCGCGAAACCTCCGCCGCGCACGAACACAAAAAGAGGGGGACGAGACCACAATCTGATGAGACGAGGAGGAAGAGGAATGCGCAAAGCCTTGTTAGTTGCGCTAGCGGTAATGATGTGCGGCTATTATGCCGTGGGCCAAAAAGACTACCCCAAGATAGAGGGCTTCGGCGGCTTCTCTGTGGTCCACATTGACACCGAAGGCGTCCAAGGCAAGTTGGGTCTCCCTCCGGGTTTCGACGTCAAGACTTGGTACCCCGGCTGGGAGGCCGCGGGGCAGTATAACTTTACCAGGCTGATAGGCGTTAAGGCCGATTTCGCCGGGTATTACGGGACGCCCTTCACTTTTCCTGGGCTGACCGGCGTACCCAGCGTTAAGTTCTACAAGTTCCTGTTTGGTCCGGTGTTTTCCTTCCGCAGGGACCGCTTCACGCCGTTCGTCCACGCCTTGTTCGGCGGCGACTACGCGGGCATCGACAAGTCGGCCTTCTTCGGGACCCCATCCGTCAGCGAAACCTCGTTTGGCATGGTTTTTGGTGGCGGTGTGGATTGGAAACTTACCCACCACTTCGCCGTGCGCCTTGGCCAGTTCGATTACCTGTACTCCCACCATTGCGGCAACTTCGGCGCCATTACTGGTAACCGGTGCGTCCTGGGCGTCACAGGGTCACCGTTCGCTGATCACCAAAACAACTTCCGCTATTCCACGGGCATAGTCATCCACTAACTGTAAGATTCAGCTAGCAGGGCGGTCTCTTCCAGGCCGCCCTGTTGCTTAACGCATGTTGGAAGGCCTGGCGTCCTTCGCCGGCGTGTGCGCGTGACAATTCGGTCATTCTGTATGCTAACCTCGACATCGTTAACCCCTTAAACCTGCCCCTGGAAACTCCTGCTGGCGCTAGCTGGGATCATGCTGCGAAGCGTGCCCAGGGCTGGAGGATGAATGCGAAAACGAGTGAGCCGCGCTGGACGTAGGCACCCTGCCATTGTCGGAATTTTTCTCCTTACCGTCCTGCCCTTGGCCACGGTGGGCTGCGGTGGCGGCGGAACCGCCATGGTCAGTGCCGAACTCCCCCCCCAGGCCTTGCTTTCCCTCGTCAACCACGACTTCGGTGACCAGGCCGTAGGTACGCCCAGTGGGGCGCAGCCGGTCACCCTCAACAATGCCGGCGGCGCCACGCTGACGATCACCGGCGTGGAAATTACCGGCGACTATTCTCAAAGCAGCAACTGCGGGGCTTCGCTGGCTGCCGGCTCCGCCTGCACCATCAACATAACCTTTACTCCCGCAGTGGCGGGGTTTCGCAGCGGCACGCTTTCCATCACTCACAATGCCGCCGACTCGCCCTCCCTGGTGTATCTGAGCGGAGCCGGCGCTTCCGCCGTGCCCAATCTGCTCGTCACCCCGCGCGCGGTGGCGCTCACCTACAGCGCGACGCAAAAGTTCACCACCACCGTCGCCATTCCCACGTGGTCGGTGGACGGCATCGCCGGCGGATCTGCCAGCGTGGGCCTGATCAGCGGCTCCGGGCTCTACTCCCCACCGAACAGCGTGGGCACGCACACCGTACAGGCCACCAGCACCGGCAATTCGGCGCAGTACGCTACGGCGACCGTCTACATCGCTAATAACGCCGGACTGTTCACGCAGCGCGGTAACAATCAGCGTACCGGCCAGAACGAGGAGGAGACGGTGCTGTTTCCCAACAACGTCAACTCGGCGCGCTTCAGCAAGCTCTTCTCGTATACGGTGGACGGAAACATATATGCCCAGCCGCTTTACGTGGCCAACCTCAACATGGGCGGGCTGGGGGTTCACAACGTCGTCTATGTGGCTACCGAGCACGATTCCGTATACGCCCTGGATGCCGACAATTCCGCCGGCCCGCCGCTGTGGCAGGTGAGTTTCATCAATCCCGGCGCCGGGATCAACACCGTTTCGAACAGCGATGTGGGCACCAATCTGATTTCGCCGGAATATGGCATCACCGGCACGCCCGTCATCGACATCCAGAACGGCACGCTCTACGTGGTGGCGTACACGAACGAAAAAGGCACTCTCGTTTATCGCCTGCACGCGCTGGACATCGTCAGCGGGGCGGAGAAGCTGGCGGGACCGGTGCTGATCCAGGCTTCCGTGCAGGGCACGGGGGACGGCAGCGCGGGCGGGTCCGTTGCGCTGAATCCGGTGCGCCATCTGCAACGACCGGGCCTGCTGCTGCTCAATGGGGTGGTGTACATCGGGTTCGGCTCGCATGCTGACACCAATCCCTACCACGGTTGGCTGCTGGCCTACGATGCGCAAACCCTGCAGCAGGTGGCGGTCTACAACACCACTCCGAATGGAAGCCGCGGCGCCATCTGGCACGCCGGCGGCGGAGTGGCGGCCGACGACGACGGAAACATCTACTTCGCCAGCGGCAATGGGACCTTCGACGCCAACACGAACGGTGGCGCGAATTATGGTGACAGCGTCATCAAGCTGTCGCCCAGCGGCGGCGTGCTGGACTACTTCACCCCATTCAACCAGTCCAACCTCAACACCGTTGACCTCGACCTGGGTTCGGGTGGCCCGTTGCTCCTGCCTGAGCAACCCGGAAACCACCCGCAGCTGCTGATCGTGGCCGGCAAGGAAGGGACTATTTACGTGCTCGATCGCGACAACCTGGGACACTTCAACGCCGGCGGCGACAGTCAGATCGTGCAGGAACTGGTGGACGCCTTTCCCAAACCTGCGGATGGCGAGACCAACTTCAGTACGCCCGCAACCTGGGAAAACAACGTTTACTTCTGCTCGTCGCAAGACACGGTCCGCCAGTTCAAACTGAACAACGGACTTCTGTCGGCCACGCCCTTTGCCGTCTCGACGACTAATTTCAGTTTTCCGGGAGCTTCCATGACCGTCTCGGCCAATGACGATGCCGGTGGGATTCTGTGGGCAATCGAGCGGCCCAGTGACTCGGGCGGCATGGTGTTGCATGCTTACGACGCCACCAACGTGGGCAATGAGCTTTACAACAGCAACCAGGCGGGCGCTCGCGACAACAGCAGTTCAGCCGCTGTGAAGTTCTCCGTTCCCACCGTCGTCAACGGTAAGGTGTTCGTGGGTACGCTATCGCAGCTGGTGGTGTTCGGATTGCTGCCGTGAGCGACGGCGCGGGAGCGGCACCCGGCCAGCCGGCGCCACAGGGACTGCTCATCGCCAAGCTCACGGCCGCCTGTGAATGGCTGCTGGCCGCGGCGGTGATTCTGGGGGTGCTGAGCGCGGGCTGGCAGGCCATCTACAAGATCACCGCTCCCTATCAACTGGATTACGGAGAAGGTGTTGTCCTGGCCGGGGCCCTGCGTGTCGCTCAGGGGCAGAGCCTTTACCCTCCGGTGAAGGGCATGCCCTACGTGATCGACCCATGGGGACCGGTTCTCTACCTGCTCTTAGCGGCGCCGACGCGGATCTTCGGCGCCAGCTTTGTCGTACCCAGGCTACTCAGCGCCGCCGCCACGCTGGCCAGCACATTGTTTCTGTTCCTGCTGCTGCGGCTGTGGACACGATCGCGCAAAGTCGCCTTGATCTTCAGCCTGCTGTATTTTTCTTTGCCTGTAATACGGGTATGGTCGTGGTTGCTGCGGGCGGACCATTTCGGCATCGCCTTCAGCCTGGCGGGAATATATCTGTTCGCGGCGCACCCGCGACGCTGGCTCGTCGCAGCCTGCCTGTTCGTGGCTGCTGCTTTCATCAAACCCACCTTCATCGCGGCGCCGCTTGCCGTAATCCTTTACCTCCTCGCGCAGAAACAAAGGTCGCGCGCTCTGGGTTTTGCGGCGTGCACCGCCGGCATGGGACTCGCGGCATTCGCCACAATGCAGCGGCTGAGCGGCGGGGCCTTTGCTTTTCACTTCCTGCGCACGCATCCAGGCTATGCGCTGGCTCATTTCGTGGACATGACCGCATTGGTGGTGTGGGGTTTTCCAGCGCTGGACCTGTTGGGCTGGATTTTCGTGGCCCAATCTTTATGGCGCTCTCGATATTTATTACCCGTGCTGTATTTCTGCGCCTCGAAGCTTGTAACTCTGTCGGCGGGAAACGAAGGCGCCGGTGGCAATCACTTCCTGGAATGGGCGGCCGCGCTATGCCTGGTGGCGGGCGTGGCCTACCATAGTCTCTGGCAGCAAAGGCTGCCGCCGGTTCGCAGCCAGTTCATGCGCAGCCTTACGCTCATGGGAATGGTGGCATCGTTCGTGGTCTTTTTTCCTCTTCTCTTCATGCCCTGGCAACGTTTGGACCAGAAAATAGATCTCGCTCTTCTTGAATACTCGCCGATCAGAGGACGATTTGCAGGTTTGCTGCGCACTGCCGATCCCAGGGACAGCATGTGCCCCGAATTGCAGGCCTTCCTGCACCGCCAAATGGGATCGCGTGCTTTGTCTGAGAATATCGGCGCCGCGCTCCTCTCCGGGAAGCGGCTCCTGGTAACCGAGCCGTTTATCTATCGCCAGCTGGTGCGCCGCTCGGAACTCTCGGCCGAGCCTCTGGCGGCCATGATTCGCTCACGCCAGGTAGATTTCATCATCCTCAACCAGGAAACGCCTCAGTTGCGTCTGCCGCAGAAAAGTACAGGCCGCAGCCGGTGGTGGGAGAGGGAAGCTCCCTGGCCATCTTCCATCCTCGATGGCATCGAGGAGAACTATGCGCTGAGCGGGCACTTCCAATGCCCGAATGCGGGGGTCGTGTATTTGCCTCGACCCTGAACGGGCTTCTGCGACCGTGGGCCATCGGCCTTTGGCAGGCCCGACTAAGCCGCCGCGCTCCTCTCCAGGACTGATTCGACCAGTTCACAAGTTCGCGCCAGCCCATCCGTCTCGGAGAGTCGCTCAGAACAGTCACGGCACCGCTCGGCGATGGTCTTCGAATCCAGCAACTCGTTGAGCAGTGGCGCGATGCGGGCGGCCTTGAACTTCCTGCGCGCAATGCTTTTCGCAACCCCCAGCTTCTCGAGCCGGTAGGCATTGTCGAATTGGTCCCAGCCCCAAGGCATGATCAACTGAGGCACACCGGCTTTCAGCGCTCGCGCAGCCGTTCCAATTCCGCCGTGATGCACGATGGCGGCGGCGCTCGGAAGCAGCTTTCCGAGCGGAACGTAAGCCAGATGCTTGACCTTCGGCGGTAGCTGCCTGGGGAGCTGCTCAGTGTAGGGGGTGAGCAGAATCCCGGATCGATTCAGCAGCCGGCAGGAGTCGGCGGCGGCAGCAAAGAAGTCATCTTGATTAACCATGGCGGACCCGGCAGTGAACACAATCGGGCGCTCATTACGAACCAGACTGAGCGCCGTAGCTGTTTCCTGATCGCTCCCGACTCCGTCGTAGTCGATGAAATTGGTGAGGGCGGCACCGGGCGGCCAATCCGGTTGTGGCCCGTAAAACCACTCCGGCCACAAGCCGATGATGTGGCGTGTCGCCGAACGGACCCAATGCACTGCGCTCTTGACCTTCGCCAAGCCGAGTTCGGCGCGCAATGCATTCGCCGGCCGGTTGAGATATTGGTCCCATAGCAGGTCGATCAATCTGTAGACAACATCAGCTGCCCGGGGGCTGGTCCACTCCGGCAGGCTCAGGCCCGGGAGCTTCGCCGGAGAGTACACGCTTCGAAAGACTATGGGATTCAGCGCCAGAGTTACCGCCGGGATCGCGAGCTTCTCCTGAGCCAGGATAATGGAACACACCCAGCGCAGACCCACGACCACGGTGGCACCCGGGCTATGCAGCTCCTCGATTCGCCGATAGCTCTCGCGCATGAAGCCAAGCCCGTATCGGAGGCCCATTTCTATTCCTTTGCCGCGGTACAAAATGTTGGGTCGGGTAATGAGTTCTTGAAACTCTTGAAACTCTAGAAACTCCTGCTCTGTAGTGGCACGGGCGAACTCCAGGCCTGCTGCTCGTGCATTCGGTTCGAAATGTTCGCTGGCGATCAGGGTGGCGGAATGCCCACGGTCCCGGAGCGCGATGCCGAGCCCAATAAGAGGGTTAATGTCTCCGTGGCTTCCCATGGCCACGAGAAGGATGCTTGCCATGAACTTCTTCGCACCTCAAGGACTCACTGGTATGGTGGCACATCGAGGTCAGATCTGTCACGGGACGCCAAAAACGCTCGCCGAAGGCTCGCCCAGCCGACCGGGAGCAAGATAGGCTGACTGGTGCTAACATCGCTGCCGGACCAAGTATGGCTTCTTCCCCGGTTCCAGCCCTTCGCAACTTTGTCCAGCGCTCCAGGAACCATCGGCAGGCCACAGCGGCAATTTTCCGGCGCTGGATTACGCCCGTAGCCATCACGGTCTTTTTCGCCGCACTCAAGCTGCTGCTGCACCTGGTCGCGATCTGCGGATACGGCTACTACCGCGATGAACTCTACCACCTGGCCGAAGCCGAACACCTGAGTTGGGGCTATGTGGAATTGCCGCCGCTGATCGCCTTCCTCACCAAGCTGATTCGCTTGACGTTGGGGGACTCGTTGTTCGCCATCCGCATCGTGCCGGCGATTGCCGGGGTACTCCTGGTCCTGTTGACGGGAGCTTTTGTGCGGCAGTTCGGTGGAGGCCGCTTCGCCACGGCAGTGGGCTGCCTCAGCGTGACCATGTGTCCCCTGTTCCTGGTATGGAACCACCTGCTCTGGCCCTTGGCATTCGAGCTGCTCTTCTGGATGGGTTGCGCCTACATCATGGTGCGGATCATCGATGGCGCCAGTCCGCGACTATGGCTGCTGTTCGGCGTGCTGGCGGGTCTGGGGATCGAGAACAAGCACACCATGCTGCTGTTCGGCTTTGCCATGGCGTCGGCGATGCTGCTTACGCCGGAACGCAGGCACTTCACTCAGCCCTGGCTCTGGCTGGCTGGCCTGATCGCTCTGCTGCTTTTCCTGCCCAACCTGTGGTGGCAGCTCCACAACGGCTGGCCGACCCTGGAGTTTGTGCGCGCCCGGCAGCAGAACCCCAAAGTTCCTGTGGCAACACCGCTGGAATTCTTCGGTCTACAGGTGATTGGGCTGAACCCAGCCACGTTCCTGGTCTGGTCGGCGGGGCTGGTCTGGTTGCTGGTGTCGCGCACCGGCAAGCGGTATCGCGTGCTGGGGCTGACCTACATCTTCACCTTCCTGATCCTGCTCCTGCTCCAAGGGAAATTCTATTACCTGATATCCGCCTACCCCATGCTGATGGCAGCCGGCGCCTGCGCACGCGAGCGCTTCATCGAGCAGCGCCCCAGCCGCGGATGGATGAAGTGGGAGACCATGAGCGTACTGGTGGTTGCAGGCATCCTCTCGGCGCCTTTCGCTCTCCCGCTGCTGCCGATCGATACCTACGTCCACCTCACGCGTGTCTTGCATTTGCCGCGTGAGATCCCGACGGAATCCGTGCGGCGAGGAGTGGTACAGGAGTATTACGTGGACATGCTGCCCTGGGAGAGCATGACCGCCACCGTCGCTCAGGTGTTCCATCGTTTGCCGCCGGAGGAGCAATCCCGCACCGGGATACTCACGGCGGATTTCGCGGAAGCCGCCGCCATCGATTTCTTTGGCCGCCGTTACGGACTCCCCAAGGCCATGAGCGGCAACCTCAGTTATTGGCTGTGGGGAACAAACGGCTTCTCGGGAGACACGCTTATCCTGGTGGGCGAGAATATTCAGGTGGCGGCGTCGAACTGCCGCCAGCTTGAGAAGGCGGCCGATTTCTACCATCCCTACGCTATGCCCTACGAAAACGGGCCCATGTATCTCTGCCGCGGATTGAAAGAGCCGCTGCCCGTGCTCTGGCCACGTTTGAAAAATTGGGGTTCGGTGTACTAGGCAGGAGCAACCTCTAGCGGATGGCGACGACACCGATGGCACGCTGCCCCTCGAGCCAAGTGCGGACCTGGAGCGGCTTTCCGTCGGGTTTTAGTTCGAGTTCGACCTGGCCATCCGGGCTGAGCCCGCGGAAGCGCAGTCGGGCAAGGCTCTCAAGTCCCAGGCCGTGCGCCTTGAGCGCCGCCTCCTTGGCGCACAACACGCGATGCAGAGCTTGCAGGAAATCTTGCGGGACTCGTTCCAGATCGGCGAGCTCTTCGGAGTCGAAGGCCAGTCGGCGGAAGCTGTCGTCGCGATCTCGAACCTCCATGATGTCCACACCCACCCCCTGGGCCCGGCTTGCGACGGCGATGGCGGTGGCCTCGAGGTGTGAGATGGAAAGCACCAGTCCGGTTATGGCCGGCTCGGCCAGCACGGGCGCGCCGTTCTCGGCATTGTCGATCTTCACTTCGACGGGATACAGCCAACGCCCACGATGGCGTTGCAGCCAGTCGCAAACTGCGTCCTTGGCCGCCACCCGACCGAGCAGCCAGTCCAGCCTGCGATGCTGACGGTACTGGGCCCACTCTTCGTCTGCCAGATACATGCGCGCGACCCAGTCGGGCTTCAGATCCCCGAAGCCTTCTGCGCTGATCCGATAGCAACTCAGCTCCCTATCTCCCGCGTCCCAACGATGGCCGATGCGACACTCTTGGCGGTCCTCGTGGAATTCCACCAGGCCCGGGGGCGTAACGATCCTCCAGGGCTGGTGCTGTTCGATGCGCAGCCAGGGCCTGCCATCGGGGCCCAGCGCGTCCAGGTCACATTGCATGCGCCGCGCGTCCAGCCTCTTGTACCGTAATCGAGCCCGGAGCTTCGTCCCCGGGGCCGGACGCGGCCCATACCAGGAGATCCGCCCCACATGGTGAGGAAACACGCACCAGCCTTCCAGCGAAGCCGGATAACCCAGGACTTGGGTGAGCCCGTCCACCAGTACCGGATCAAGGATCATGTTGGAAGCCGCGGGAGAATGGACGTACTCGCGCGGGTCGCGGGCCACCAGCTCAGCCTCGATGGAATTCTCCGACCTTCTCAGAAAAGATGTAATCACGCGGAACAGCTCGCCGTGGAAAAGCGGCCCTTGCCGGTAGAATTCCTGCGCGCTGTGTGCGCAAGCTTGATCGCCGGCGATCGCCATCGGTTCGGGCGCAGCAGGATACCCATCCGCCACCGTGACCTTGCCGCGGAAGGCCGGCCGGACGCCGCCGGGCAGGCGCAACTCGGCTTCCACCTGGTCGTCGGCGACGCATCTGGCATGCAGGGAAAGTGCCAGGGTGCGGCCGCTTTCGATCGAAATCCATTGTCTCGCCTCGATGTCGCGCACGGCGATGGCGATCCTGGCCGGCAGCAATACCGACGCAGCTTCGGCAAGGATCTCAGCGGCAAAGGTCATGGGCAGGGTAGGCAGGCGGTCCTGCGCCGGGCGTAGCTCATCCGGCAAACGAATCAGCGCGTGATGGGCGAGGAACGGGTGCTGGTCCAGATCCAGCACCAACCGCGCTTCCATTTCCTGCCCGGGCACAAGTCGCACCACCTCTCCGATCAGCGGAAATACTGGCGGAGGCGAATCAGCCATGGGAGACGGCGTCAGTGGCGCTGGCCGCGTGGCCGGGCTCGCGGCGGGCGCCGGTAGCACGGAGACGGCCTGACCGCCGCCGCTTAACAGCGCCAGCATGGCGGCTTGCTGCGTTTCCAGGAAGGATTGCAGCAGTTGTTTTTCCGAGCGCTCGTATTTTTCCTGCGCGGCCAGGAACAAGTTCATGGTGGCCACCGTTTCCGCCAGCACGCTGGTGACGCCCACGCTGGCCGGCACACCGTTGTCCGCCGCAAAAGCTGAGGTCGTCACCCGGCCAACCGGCGCCGCCACCATGGGCGCTGCGCGTAACGCGGTGGCGCGCCCCACATCGGGCTGAGAAACACTCCCGGCCGGGGTTGCGATCCGGGGTTGTGGCGCCTTCCGGGCAAAGACGCGGATGGTGTTGCTGCGATGTGCCGGCGGAATTTGCGGATCCAGTTCGGCACAGGAACGGTCGCGAAAAAGGGTTTGCGCATCCAGCGGCACGCCGAGCACCGCCAGTTGTCCGATCATGCGGTGAAACTGTTCCAGGCCGCCACGATGATCGTGGTCGATGGAAATCGCCACATGCGGCTCCAGGGCCAGGGTGCTCTGGATATTGGGAAGAAATTTGCCGCCGCTGCCCAGTTGCACGAAGACCCGCACGCCGTCACGGTAGAGCTGCATGATGGTCTCGCGCACCCGCACCGGCTTCACGAAGTTGGCTGCGCTCATTCCCCGGATGACCTCCGGATCCTCCGGGTACCGCGAGGCGGTCATGGCGCAATAGACCGGGGTCGCGGGGGCCCTCCAGCGGATTTTGTGGAAGGGATCTTTCAGGGAAGCTGCCACCGGCGCCGCCAGCGGCGTGTGGTAGGGAATGGCAATAGGGAACTCCTGTCCCCAGATTCCCAGCTTGCGGAATTCCTCCAGCGCGGCGCGCACGGCGGGAGTCTCGCCTCCGATAAACACCTGGTTGGGACTCGCGTCGATGGTGACGTTTGCGATGCCGGGGACCTGCTGCAGGACGGCATCCGCCTGCTCATAGGAAGCGGAGACGATGGCCCAGGTACCCTCTTCCAGATGGGTACCACGCAGGTATTCCTCGACCACGGTCTCGATGGCAGCGATATCCAGCACGCCGGCCGCGGTGAGCGCCGCCCACTCGCCCAGCGAAAATCCCACCATCGCCCCCGCGCGCACTCCCATCTCCTGCATCAACCGGAAGGTGGCAAGATTGGCCATCATCATCCCCAGGGGCGCACGCTCCGTCCACAACAGCTCCCAGGCGATTTGCGCCCGCTGCTCGTTGTCCAGTTGCGGAGGAGGGAAGAGCTGGTGGTGCAGCGGATAAGCGATCTCCTCACGGCTGGCGAGCTGGTCGCCGAGGTCGAGCAACTTGCGCACCTCGGGGAAATGCAGGCACAGCTCTCCCAGCCGCTCGGGATATCCACCCACCAGGCCAGGAAACCCCCAGCCCGGAAAAAGGAAAGCCAAAGTGCCCGGAGAGGGCCCGGAGGAGAAGTAGATGCCGCCGGTCTCCGCCCAGGGGCTGGAAGTGTCCTGTAACAGCCGCTCCCGAGCCCGGGCTAATTGTGCTTCCAGGACCGGCGCCGTGGTCGCGACGATGGCAATCCGGCAGGCGTGTTCACTGCGGAAGCGCAGAGATTCGCTGAAGGCGATGTCTCGCAGCTTCAGGTCAGGCCTGCTTCGGATGGCGTTCTGCCAGGCCGCCAGGCGCTGCAGCAATCCCTCCGTATCATGGGCGGAACACAGGAAGACCTCGGAGGTCCTGGGCGTGAGCTGCCGGGTTGCCTCCTGGGGAGGCTCCTCGAGGAGCGCATGGGCGTGGAGGCCGTGGCTCAACGAGTTCACGCCGGCGCTCCTCCGCATGGCCGGTGGAGAAATCCAGGGGATGGTTGCCGTGTTGATGTAAAAGCGGGTGCCGTCGAGCGCCGGATGAGGATGCTCAGCGTTTCTGGTCAGCGGCAATACCCGGTGAAAAAGCGCCAGGGCAGTCTTGATGAGGCTTGCCATGCCCGCCGCAGCCAGGGTCTCTCCGATAAGCGGTTTGACCGAACTCAGCACCACTCCGGGATATTCCGATTTGCCGAATTCGCGGTCCAGGGCTGCGATCTCGGCGGCGTCCCAGTCCATTCTCGCGCTGCCCGCGCCCTCGACCAGAGAAACGCTCCGCGGATCGAACCCGCTTTGTTGGTAGGCACGGCGGATCGCCTCGGCCCATCCCTCCAGCAGGCCGCCATCTTCGCGCCGGCGATGGGAGAGGCCCAGGCCGCGTATGGTGGCATAAATCCGGTCTCCGTCCCGTTCGGCGTCGGAGACTCGTTTGAGGACCACGGCGCCAGCTCCCTCCCCCGGCGCCAGGCCATCCGCGTCTTCAGAAAATGGAGAGCAACTACCGGAGGAGGAAAGTTGGTGATCGCTGCGAAAGCGTTGCCAGGAGCCGGGCTCCAGCACATGCACGGCCACGGCCGCGGCGAGATCGCAGTGATGTTGCTGCAGGGCCTCCACCGCGGCCTGGACGGCAGACAGCGCTGAATCGTAGTCAGGTTGGACGCTGCCTTCGCGAGCGAGCTGGAGGAACGGCGAAGACTGGCCGCGGGCGGGCCCGGCAGAGGGATCCAGCGGCAAGCCCGCCAGCAAAATGCGGGTCCGGTTCGGGGACGGCAAACCGCCGCTTGCGTGGTTACCCGAGTTTTTCCCTCGCCAGCGCCGGCCGCAGTCCATGTCAGCGATCGCGCGGCGGAGGACACCAACCACCAGCAGCTCGGGCGCCGACGCCTGCGCTACGGTATCGGGCGGGAGCCCGAGTTCTTGCACGCCAAACTCCGCCACATCGTCGATGAATCCGCCCCTGGCTTCAAATCGATCTGCTCCCTGGAAATTGAGCCGCTCGCCCGCAGCTTCCCGCAGTCCTTCGATGCCCAGAACGATGTTGCTCCAATACGACTCCAGGTTGCACGCCCCGGGGAAGACGCAATCCATGCCGACTATGGCGATAGGTTCCGGGGTGACAACAGGCATGGGCGGCGGTTCCTCAGTGGACGCCATGCGCGGTGACCAGGTCGAGGCTACCCGTCAGGATCGCCGGGCGCGTGGCGCCATAGAAGAGTACTTCTGTCTCTCCCTTGCGTCCCTGGGTGAGTTCGCGGAGAAACAGGTCACAGCCTACGCGCGGCGGGATGAAGGCGAAGCCGTGCTGCATCATCAGCTCCGGGGGATAGCGGGTTGCCATGCCCACTTCCGCCCAGGGGCCCCAGCCGATAGAAACCACGCGCGCCGGCCACTCCCGGTCGAGCTTGCCGGCGAGCTTGTTGAGCACTTCGTTGGCTGCGACATAGTCTGTCCCTCCCGCGTAGCCCCAGCGGGCGGCGACGGAAGAGAAAAAGACCAGGAAGCGCAACGCTTCTGGGCGCAGAGCGCGCGCCAGCGCCAAGGCGGGCGCAACCTTGGTATCGTAGACGCGGTCGAAGGACTCTACGGACTTTCCCGCCAGCAGCGCGTCTTCCTGGATTCCCGCTCCGTGGACCACACCATCGATGCGTCCGTAGCGTTCGTAGAGGGAAGCGATGAGCGACTCCAGGCGGCCCGTGTCTCGAACGTCGAAAGCGTGATACTCCACGCTGGCTCCCAGTCGCGCCAGCCGGTCCAGGGTGCAGCGCACCTCCCTCCCGTGGATCAGCGCCCGATACTGCGCCTCGACCGACACCGGCGTCAGGAATTCTCCGCGCTTCAGCCGCCGCTCCGCGAGGATGCGCTTCAGCTCCGCGGCTGCGCTCACGCCGCGGGTATCCGCTTCCTCTTCCTCCTGCACCGGCGAACGTCCCACCAGGACAAGCCTGGGACGGCAGCGCGATGCCAGCTCGCACGCGAGAATGGCAGTGATGCCGCGGGCCCCTCCGGTCACCAACACCACCGAGTCGGGATCCAGCGGTACGGAGGCGTCGGAAAGCGGCGCCAGCTCCGACTCGACAACCTGCAGCACGCTGCGTCCCCGGGTGGAATAGCCGACCTCGACAGTAGGGTCGTTGCTTTCCAGCACGGCCTGGAGTTGCGGGCCCAGCAGGTCGAACTCTTCTGGATTGACGTCCACCGATTTGACCAGCACTTCCGGCCACTCGCGGGCCAGCGCCTTCAGGAAACCCGGGACCGCCGCCTGCCCCGAATGCAGCGAGCGAGGCGCATCGCCCACCCCAAAGCTGCCGCCCATGGCCGTCAGCGCCATAATCATCCCCCGGCTCTCGCGCAGGTCGGCGCCGAAGGTGGTGGCCAGCCGGAACAGGCTCTTCACCTCCAGAGCGGCGATCTCCGGCACGTTCTCCGGGGTGCCCAGCGGCAGCAGATGGCAGATAGCGTTGAGCTTGCCGAAGTGGCGCCCGGTCCAGTCGCGCAACTGCCGCACGGCATCGCGCGACAGCAGGTCAGCCTCGTACTGTCCGGGACCGGCCACCCGGGCTTCACCGCCATGACGCACAATAGCCGCCCTGTGTCCCAGCCCCTCCAGGGCCAGCGCCAGTTCGCGCCCGTGGCCATGGCGGTTCTCGACTATCAGAACCACCTGGCCTTTGGCGATCTCGCGCCGATTGCCGTTGGTGAGCCCGGTCACGGCACGCACGACATGGCGCCGGATCGGGACTTCAGGATCTTCCGTCGCGATTGGGCAGGCCGGCTCTTCCTCGGCTGCGGCGATGACCGCAGGCGCGGCCACTTCCGCACTCGCCACTCGTTTCTTCTCGGCAAGCTGCTTTTCCAGCCAGGCCAGGACTTCGCGCAGCGTGCGCAATTGAGCGATCGAGATGAAGTATTGCTCCCTCTCGGTGCCGTCGGCGGCCAGGCGCATACGTTCTGCCAGCACGCCAAAGATCTCGATGCGTTTGATGGAGTCGATCCCCAGGTCGGCCTCCATGTTGTAGTCGAGGCTCAGCATTTCGGCGGGATAGCCGGTACGCTCGCTGACCAGGGACACTAACAGGGCGCGCAAATCCTCCGAGGTTGGCTCGGGGTGCGGCCCAACCGACGCGGACTCAGACGATGCAACGGCCCCGGCCGGAGGCGCGGCCACCTCCGGTTCGCTCCTCTCAGTTATGACCGCGCGTGGGACAAGCGTCGGCTGCGGTACCGTCGCGGCGGGAACGCCCGGCAACGAGAGCGAGGCTGGCCACTGCAAGGCGTCAGCGGAAATGCCCGTCCCGCCGCCGCGGGCGAAGGCCTCGAAGATGGTTCGCTGCGTCGCCAGAAACGATGTCATCAGTTCCTGCCGCTGCTCCTGGGCGCGACTCTGGTACTCGAGGAAGCTCTGCATGGTTCGTTGGAAAGCGGTCAACGCCTCAACCAGAGCGTTGTTGGCAGCCGGCGCCGCGCCTGACGGAGCGACGGGCGGCTGGAGGCGGGCCGCTTGTGTGAGCTGGTGTGGCGGTGTGGCAGGGGCCTGTGCCGCCGCCGCGGCGGGCACGGCAAGGCGCGGTTTCCCGCTGGCCTCCGAGATCGGCTTGCGGTCATTCCTGGCCGCAATCTCACGCAGGGGCCGCGCGCTGCCTCCGTCAACCCGCCAGGCAGTCGCCGACGGCGGAGCGGCAGGTTTCAGAACTTCATCCGTCGCCCGCAGTGATACCGCGCAGTCTGCGAATAGTCTTTCCAATCGTAGCGGAATCCCGGAGACGAACAATCGTCCCACCAGGCGGAGCCAGTCCGCGAAGGCGGAATCCGACTGCGGGCGATTGGCGGTCAGGATCTGCGCGTCGCGACCGGTCAACGTCTGTCGGACCAGCCCGCTTATCACCTGCCCGGGCCCGACTTCGATAAAGATGCGGGCACCTGCCCGGTACATGGCCTCGACCTGGTCGCAAAACCGTATCGCGCTGGTGAGCTGCTGGGCGAGCAGGCGTCGAATGACCCGCGTGTCCTGCGGGTAGGGCTCGCCGCTGACGTTGGAGAAAATCGCGATCTGCGGCGGCTGAAACTCCACCTTCTCAAGCGCCTCCGCCAAAAGCGCTGCCGCGGGGGCAGCCTGGGGGATGTGGAAGGCGGCGCTCATCGCCAATCGCTGGTGGTCGATGCCCGCTGCCTTCAGTCGCGGCATGAACGCTTCGATGGCGGCCGTGGGGCCGCCGACCATGGTTTGGCGCGGCGCATTCCATCCCGCGATGCTCAAGCCCGATTCTGCATCGATGAGAGCAGCCAGGGCCTCTCTCGATTCCTGCACTGCCAGCATCCCGCAGGCACCGCGTCCCTGCGTCTCCTGCACCGCACGCCCACGCAACTCTGAGATGCGTATCAACTCGGTAAACGACAAACAGCCGGCAGCGCAGAGGGCAGCATATTCACCATAGCTGTGGCCTCCGACCATGTCGGGACGAACCCCGAGGTCCACCAGCAAACCATGCACGGCCATGTCGGCGACTCCCAGCGCCGGCTGCGCGTACCAGGTCTGATCCAGGGTACGGCGCTGCTCCTGTTCCACTTCTCCCGAGCAGGCGGGCGGGGGGAAAATCACGCGGGAAAGCGCTGCCGGCAGCAGGCCGGACAACGCAGCATCGGCGCGCTCGAAGCACTCGCGCACAGCGGGCACGCACACCGCTAGTTCCTCCAGCATGTTCAGGTACTGCGAACCCTGGCCGGGATAAAGAAATGCGATCTTCCCGGGCGCAGAATTTTCGGTGTACGCGATAGGGCCAAGGTTTGTCGCTTTGCCGGCACGCAGCCAATCGCCGGCCTCCTTCAAGCGCGCTTGCAAGTCCTTACCATCCGTGGCCACGATGGCCAGGCGACACTCACCCTGTTTACGCAGACTGTCCTTGGCGAGCGCCAAGGCCAGCTCGGCCAGCGGGAATTCCCGGGCGGTCGCCAGGCGGGCGCAGAGCGACTCCACGATCGTCACCAGGTCCTGCCTGGAAGCGGCGCGGAAGACGAACAGTTCCGCCGGACGCTCGCCCAGCGCGGCGGTATGTGCGCCGAACTCTTCCAGCACGGCGTGGAAGTCGGTGCCGCCAAAGCCAAAGGCGCTGACCGCGCCGCGGCGCGGTTCCCCGTCACTGCGGAACCAGGGCCGGGTTCGGGTGTTGAGGTAAAGCGGAAGTTTGGGATCGCGCAGGGAGGGATGCACCTGTTCCACCAGGGTCGGTGGCAGGACGCGCTGATGCAGCGCCAGCGTAGTCTTGATCACACCGGCCAGACCGGCCACGTTCTTGGTGTGCCCGATCTGCGACTTCACCGAACCCAGGGCGCAGCTCTGCGCTTTGGCCCCTGCGGAACCAAACATCGAAAGCAGCGTCTCCAGCTCGGCGCGGTCGCCGGCCACGGTTCCGGTGCCGTGCGCTTCCACCAGGCCCACCGTCGCGGGAGACAGGGCGGCGGAATCATAGGCCCGCTCCAGCGCGCGACGCTGTCCATTCACCGACGGGGCAGTCAGGCTCTTGTCGCGGCCATCGCTGGCGGCGGCGATACCGCGGATCACGGCATAGATGCGGTCGCCGTCGCGGATAGCGTCCTCCAGCCGCTTCAGCAGGACCGCGGCGACCCCTTCGCTGATCGCGATCCCGTCGGCGGAAGCGTCGAATGGGCGGCAACGTCCGCGCGGGCTCAAGGCGCCCGTCTTGCTGAACAGCAGGAAAGCAAAGATATTCTGTGCCCCTTCCGCGCCGCCGCTGATCATCATGTCGGCGCTGCCATAGCGCAGCTCCTTGATTGCCACCTCGAGTGCGCCCAGGGAGGAGGCGCAGGCGGCGTCCACGGTGAAGTTCGGCCCTCCCAGATCCAAGCGGTTGGCGATGCGCCCGGCCAGTACGTTGCCCAGGATCCCGGGAAAACTGTCTTCCGTCATCCGCGGCAGGAGGTTCCGCATTTCGCGCACGACTGCTGCGCGCGTGCCGGCATCGATGCCGGCCGCCCGCTCCGCGTAGTGCTCGACCATGCAGCGGGTCTGGTAGGCGAGGGCCAGGTCCCAGCAGCTTCCTCCCGTTCCGACGATGATGCCGGTGCGCCCGCGGTCGAACGGCCGCCGGTCGTATCCCGAATCTTTCATCAGCGCGCGCACTACCTCCAGCATCAGCAGGTGCACCGGCTCGATCGAACCCAGACTGGCGGGAGGAATGCCGTAGTGCAGCGGGTCAAACAGGACGGGATCGATGAAACCGCCCCAGCGCGAGTTGATGCGGTCGGGGGCGCTGGGCTGCGGATCGTAAAAGGTTGCCGTAGAGAAGCGCTCGGCGGGGACTTCCTGGATGGCATCGAAATTCCGCAGGATGTTGGACCAGAAGCGCTCCACGTCCCGAGCTTGGGGCAGCATGCACGACATGCCCACGATCGCGATCGGTTCCGGCGTACCTTTTGGCCCGATCGCTGCACCGCGCTCGCTCGGCTTGGCGGCCTGTCCCTCGGCGCACGTCCGGATGCGCACACTCGACCCCTCGCTGACCTCCCGGTGCAGTTCCTCCATGCCGCACAACTCATGCCGCAGCGACGCGACCTGGCCCATCATGAACATGCCTTCCCGTTTCTGTTGCTCGACCGGCAGGGATACCAGGCCGCTTTCCGCGTTGCCATTGATGGGGGCCGTGCTGCGAGTCAGGCCCTTGGAGGCAATCCGCAGCCGGCCCACATTGATTTCCTCCAATCGGCGGCGCACCTCCTCCGGAACCGCTCCCGCAGCAGCCAACGAGCGCTTCAGTTGTTTGAACTCTTCTGCATAGGCAGAGGGAGCGCAACGGATGGCGTGTCCCCCGTCCGCATCCAGGAGTACGGTCTCGCGGCACCCCACCGCCTCCTCCTGGAACGAGGGAACGATGGCGCCGCTGTCCACCGCCTCGCGGGTGAACAGGTATGCCGTCCCGAGCAGCGCGCCGATGCGGATTCCCGCGGCCGCCGCCGGCGACGCCAGGGCCGAAACCATCGCCGCCGATAGCCCATCGTGGATTCCGCCGGCGAATAGCACGTCGATCGCTTCTCGCGGTTCTTTGCGCGCCTGGAACTCAAGCAGCACGTTGAGCACCGACTCCCACAGCGCAAAGCTGGAAAGCGGACCCACGTGCCCTCCGCACTCGCGCCCCTCAAAGACGAAGCGGCGTGTCCCCTCCTGCAGAAACATCTGCAGCAAGCGCGGGGAAGGTGTGTGGATATACGTGTGGATGCCCGCCGATTCCAGGGCACGAGCCTGATCGGGACGTCCGCCGGCCAACAGCGCGAACCGGGGCCGTACCTTGAGCACTGCCCGCAACTGTTCCGTCCGCAGATCCGGCGGCACGAAGCCCAGGATGCCCACCCCCCATGGGCGCTCGCCCAGCAGCGCGGATGTTTCCCGTAAGAGACGCTCGACCTCGGTTTCGCGCAACATCGCCAGCGCCAGGAAAGGAAGCGCTCCGGCGCGCGCGACGCAGTCCGCGAAGGCGGCGCAGTCGCTGACCCGGGTCATGGGCCCCTGCACGATGGGGAATCGTGTGCCCTGCGCCTGCGCCAACGGACCACCCTCCTGCAAGGGCAGGTCCTTGGCAGCCAGGGTGAGGTTGTCCATCGCGTGTGCACGATAGGCTCGCACGATCCCGGCCACGTCCCGGTACTCTGCGGCCAGCCGTGCGGCGAAGGCTGCCTCTTGACCTATGGGGAATAACTCCGTTCCCTGCTTCTGAGCAAGGACATAGCTCAGTTTGCTCTCAAAAGTGGCGCGATCGGCTCCGCTCACTTCCAACTCCTGCAGAAGGCGCAGGCTGGAGGCACCACGATAGCGATGGACCCGGAACCCGCTCCCCAGAGATTCGCCCAGGCAGAGCGTCTCGCTCCCGTCCATGGCGGCAACCAGTCCCCGTAAGTCTTCGGGAAGGGAAGATTCCGCCGCCAGCGCCAGTTGATTGTCCAAGACAATCCCGTGCGCGCCCGCCACCCGGCAGGCGGCTGCGGCGTTAGGCCCGATGCCACCCTGCGCCCACAGGGTCACAGAGCAACGCCGCGACAGCCGTTGCAGCAGGATGAAAGTAGTTTCGTTGCCGACCCGGCCACCGCTCTCCTGGCCTTTGGCGATGAGGCCGTCGATACCAGCCGCGACGGCAGCATCGGCCTCCGCCTGACAAATGACCTCCCGGAACAGGCGCCGGGCATGCGGGCGCAGCCTTGCAACCCACGCAGTCAGGTCCGACTCGGGAAGGTCTCCGGTCAGCAAGATGAGGTCCGCGCCGCCCTCCCGTTGCACCAATGCCAGGGCGGTTTGGGCCGAGGCAAGGTCGGTCTTTAGGCCGAAACGCGGCCCGGCAACCTCATGCAGCGCTGCTAATTGGGGCCCTAACCGGCTGGTATCCGTGGTGCAGTCGAGGATCGGCAACTCCCCGGCGCGGGCTGCAGCCAGCAGCACCGAGATATCCACGGAGAGAGCGGGAGACAGGATTCCGATTTCGAAGGGCTGCATCTGGGTCTTTTCTACGCCTCGTCTCGACATTTCCCCTAACTACGGCATGAGCAAGATATTGCTTCATGAAACGCATGTCCAGAAGCGGCATGCGTAAGGACTACTTTCACGCCCAACAGCACAGTGAGGGCATTGTGCTCTCCGTGGAGAACGGAGTCAACCCACGGAGTGTGCACGGGTATGGTGCAATTTGCTGGCAGGCATCAACTTACGAGCTGCGCCAGCTCACGATTCGCTGCGTGATTTAGCTGCCCGGCCGATCGCTCCCATCCAAACTAAACCTGCGGAAGTGATAGTAAGCCATCCGTTCCCGGAAGGACAACCGCCAGAGCTGCGCCAGGTACGCCAAAACAATCTTCTTGGAAAGCTTGGATTCGCCGTGGACGCGAGGACCAAAGGTGTATGGCACTTCGCCGACCCGGGTTGGCTGCAAGTGGGCGGCGATCTCCAGCAGGATCTTGAACCCTTGAGCGTTCAGACGACTGCGCACCTTCAGAAAGTCGGCGCGCCGCATCATGAAATAGCCGGACATGGGGTCGCGAAGCTTTACGCCCAGCAGCCACTGCGCCAGTTTGGTGCAGCCCCAGCAGCCCAGGCGGCGAATGGCGCCCCAATTCGTCGTGCCGCCGCCGGGCATGTAGCGAGTGGCCACGACCAGGTTCGAGCCGTTCATTAATTCCTTGAGCATGCGTGGGAGCACGCCGGGGTCATGCTGCAGGTCGGCATCGATGCAAGCCAGGGCTTCGCCGGTGGCAGCGCTGAAGCCGTCTACCACACTGGGCCCCAGCCCACGATTGGAGGTTCGGCGCAGCACTCGTACCCGTGGGTTCCGACGCCGGATTTCTTCGACCCGCGCCCAGGTGAGGTCGGGAGAATCATCATCGCTGATCAAAATCTCGTAATCCGTACCCTCCAGGACCTGCTCAAGCTTGGCGATGAGCGGGCCAACGTTCTCTGATTCGTTGTAAGTTGGCGAGATCACGCTCAGCTTCATGGCCGCAACATACTAGCTCAGATTGGTCACGATGTGTAACCCGTTGCCGACTGCGGCGGAGTGCACCTGCCGGCGCACAAGGTTGCTTATTTCTTACTCGCCCATGACCTTGACGATCACGCGCTTGGGCCGCTGGCCGTCGAACTCGGCGTAGAAGACGCGCTGCCAGGTGCCGAGGTCCAGCTTGCCGGCGGTGATGGGCAGCAGCACCTGGTGGTGCACCAGGATGGCCTTCAAGTGGGAGTCGCCGTTGTCCTCGCCCGTCTGATGGTGACGGTAATCCTGGCGGAATGGCGCCAGGCCTTCCAGCCATTCGTCGATGTCGCGGATGAGCCCCGGCTCGTTGTCGTTCACATACACGCCCGCAGTGATGTGCATGGCCGAAACCAGCGCCATCCCTTCGCGCACCCCGCTCCGCTGGACGATCGCCTCCACATCCGGCGTGATGTGGATGTACTCACGATGCTTCTTGGCGTTGAGAGTCAGATATTCGGTGTGCGATTTCATGGGTCCAAGTCCTTCTTTCTTTAATTCCACAGAAGATGTTGTCATGCTGAGCGAGTGCGGGCTGTCCCTTCGACTGCGCTCAGGGCAGGCTTTTGCCCGCACGAGTCGAAGCACCCCTACTCTCATCATATCTATCGCATAGGGATCCTTCGACTCGCGCGCCAAAACCGGGCGCGCTCGCTCAGGATGACAGTCCAGGGACCAAGGCAGAGGGCTGACGCGGGAGCCCTTCTGCGCTACCATCAGGCGAATGCGCGTGCTGGGCATCGACTGCGGCACGGAATACACCGGCTACGGCGTGGTGGAGCAGAATGGGCAGGGTGAGCTGCACGCTCTCGCCAGCGGCGCCATCCGGCTTTCGCCGCGCGAGCCGCTGCCGCGGCGCCTGGAGCGCATCTTTAGCAAGCTTTCTGAGCTGATTGCCGCGCACCGGCCGGAATTGGTCGCCATTGAAGACGTGTTCTACGCCGTGAACGTGAAATCCGCTTTGAAGCTGGGACAGGTGCGCGGGGTGGCGATGCTGGCCGCCGCCGCTGCCGGCCTGGAGGTCTGCGAATACGCGCCGCTGGCCATCAAGTCGGCGGTGGTGGGCTATGGGCGGGCGGAAAAGTCGCAGGTGCAGCAGATGGTCATGCGTCTGCTACGGCTGCCCGAGGCGCCCGAGTCGCCGGACGCCGCCGATGCCCTGGCCATCGCCATCTGCCATCTGCACACCGCAGCCACGCTGGCGAGGCAGAGGGATTTGTAATTTGTGATTCCAATCCCGTGCGGATTATGAAAATCTTCCGAGCGGCTGTACTGATATCTGCGCTGGCGAGCGGTTTGCATGCACAGTCCGAGGCGAGTCCGGCTCACCCTACGGTGACGTTTACCCTAGACTGGCCCAGCGTCGAGCCGCACCGTTACGTCATCGCGGTAGACTCCGGCGGAAACGCTGTCTACCGTTCCTGGACGACTGACCCAGCAGCCGCACAATCCAGCGGCGACGATCCTTATCTTCAAAGGTTCGCGGTATCAGCGGCGGCGCGCGACCGCATCTTCGCCCTGGCGCGCCAGCTCAATTATTTCAACGGCGATTTCGAATATCGCAAGCATCGAGTCGCCTCCACCGGCGACAAAACCCTGGCCTATGCCGACTCGCACAAGCAATATGTGACGCGCTACAACTGGTCCGAGAACGGCGGTATCAGCGAGTTGACCACGCTGTTTCAGGGCATGTCGGCCACGATGGAATCGGGGCGCCGCCTGGAGCGTCTCTATCGCTTCGACCGCCTCGGGCTCGATGAAGAGGTGAAAAACCTGGAGCGCCTCACCACCGAGCACCAGGCCACAGAGCTGCAGCTCATCGCGCCCATCCTCGAGCAACTCGCCCAGGATCCCGCGGTGCTGAACATTGCCCGCCAGCGGGCCCGGCATATTTTGCAGATGGCGGGCGTGCCTTCGGCCGGTAACGGCCAGACTCCTCGCTAGTAACCTTCGGACGATGGCGGAAGGTGACCTGAATCCGCCCCTCCGCACCGGCCCCAACCGCTCTGCGGGAGCATCCGGGGAGTAGAATTGAGACATCTAATCAGGCATCCGTTACAGAGGTGTCTTATGGACCGCCGCAGACCGGGGAAAACGCTTCTCCTGCTGGCGACCATGGTGTGCTTAGTGTGGGTGGTTCCGGCAGCGGCTTTGGATACCAACGTTCGCATTGTGCGCCTGAGCTTCACCAGCGGCGACGTGCAGCTCGATCGCGGACAGGGTCAGGGATTCGAGCGGGCAATCCTCAACACACCAATCGTGCGGGGCGCCCGTTTGTGGGCGCGCGGTGACGATGCTCTGGCGGAGGTTGAATTCGAGGACGGTAGCGCCATGCGCCTGACTCCGGGCTCGAGCGTCGAGTTCCGGGACCTGTCGCTGCGCGGCTCCGGGGAAAAGTTCTCCCTCGTCGAACTCGTGAACGGAACTGCCTACTTTGACATCCGCAACCGCATGGGAGACTTTCGCGTCAGCTTTGGCGGACAGCAGATCAGCGTGCCGCATGCGGCGCGATTCCGCGTGTTCGGTGATAACGGCCAGTTCAAGGTCGCGGTGTACCGGGGCGATCTGAATGTGGGCAGCGGCGACCACCAGGTCGAGGTGCGCAACGGAGAAACCTTCTCGTTGGATTTGAGCGATCCCAGCCGCTACAACCTGGCCAAGGGCCTTGCGGAAGGTTCCTACGACGACTGGAACCGGCAGCGCGAGCAGTACACGCAGTCCTACGCCTCAGCCAGCACCTACAGCGCCGATTCTTACTACAGCAGCTTCTCGCCTGACTACAGCTACGGCCTTGCCGACCTCGCCTACTACGGAAATTACTTCTACGCTCCGGCATGGGGCTGGGCATGGCAGCCGTATTACGTTGGCGCGGGCTGGAACCCCTTTCTGGACGGCGCGTGGATGTGGTATCCGCAGTTTGGCTACACATGGATCTCTCCCTATCCGTGGGGCTGGATGCCGTATCGCTACGGAACGTGGATTTTCGTCCCCGGCTATGGCTGGTGCTGGAGGCCCGGCGCGACCTGGAACACCTGGTTGCCCGTGCCGTTGGTGAGCCATCCGCCGGTGAATTGGGTGGCCCTGCACCCTCCGGCCGCGCCGGTGGCGGGAACTCCGAACATGATCACCGTTGGCCGCGTCTGGGGGCCGGTGTATCCGCCGGGCTCGCCGGGTCCGCTGCTGGAGAGGAGCCTGCTGTCCGCGAACGCCGGTGCGCCGGCTGCGGCTCCGCGCGTCTGGCATTTTTCAGGCGAACATGCCGGCTTCGTGCCTAACAACGGTGTGATCACCAACAACGCGCCCGTTGTCGCCGCGGCCAGTCCGCTAGCGGTCGCCGCAGGCAAGCCGCCTGCGAAAAGAGCACGGCCGGCCAATGCGCCAGCAGCTCCAGCGGCAAAGCCCGCGCCTCACGCGTTCAGCGGACATGCAGCCGGCGGGGCTGGCCACGCCGGGCACCGGTAGTAGCGCCGCCGTCCCGGCGGCTGTCCGTGTGGGCGTCTCGCCCACACGCGCGAGGGCAGGCTCTCGCGACAGCCGGCCAGAGGCCGGCGCTACTAGTGCACGATCACTCCCGCATATCCCACCACGGCGTCGCGGTCGCCGGACACATCACCTGAAGTCGCGTATTTGATCAGCTCCGCCGATTCCGCGCCCAGACGCCGGGATGCCGTCAGCATGGCGACGGTGGGCCCGTAGCCACACATGCTGATGTCCTCATTCACCACCACGTCGAACAGACCCCTGGGGTCGAGCTTCAGGATGGGCGAGATCGCCCTATGGTCCTTAATACGCGTAATGGCATCCGATTCGTAGTGGTTCATGTCGCTGGAAGCGATGATGAGGACTTTGTCATCGTGCGCTGCCACCACTCGCGCCATGGCCTCTCCCAACTCCGCCAGCGGCTCGAAAGAGCCTACTCCGACCGCGATGGGAACGAACTTGAACTTCTTCCGCAGCGCCTGCAGGAAGGGCAGTTGCACTTCCAGGGCGTGTTCGGCGCGATGCGCGCTGGCGTCTTCCGAGATCGACGGAAAAGTGTTGCGCAGCTCCAGGGCCAGCTCGTGGTCGATCTCCGCCTGGCCGAGTGGCGTGTCCCACGCGCCCTCGCTCATGATGGCCAGAGGACGCCCCATGCCGGTATGGTTGGGACAGAGAATGATGAAGCGCTCGGGCAGCGCCAGGCGCGCGTAAACCGCCCCGGCCACGGGCCCCGAGTACATGTAACCGGCATGCGGGACTACACACCCGGCGGCTTGGATTTTTTCTCCCGCGGCGGCCAGGTAGGATTGCACGTCGCGCATCAGGATTTCCGGCCGCGCCGGATAGAATCGCCCGGCCACCGCCGGATGACGCACGGTACTCATGGCCGACTCCTTCTCCCCACACCCAATAACCCAATAGCTCAATGACCCAATGGCTCAATCTGCTTGAACACCGCCGCTGCCTTAGCCAGCGGCAGTGCCTCGGCGCGCGCGTCCGCCCTGAGGCCCGCCTGCCCGAGCGCAGCCCTGATCTCCGCTTCGGGATAGTGCGGCTTCAGGTTGTTGACCAGCGTCTTGCGCTTCTGCCCGAACGACAGCTTGAGGAAATCGAGAAACCCCTGGCCGCGCACGCCCAAAGCCTCTTCCTGAGGTTCTATGGTAAGCCTCAAAGCCGTGGAATGCACCTTGGGAGGCGGCGAGAATACGCCCGGCGGCAGGGTGAACAGTTTCTCGATGCGCGCATAAAGCTGCACCGTGGCTGACAGCAGGCCGTACTCGCGTCCGCCCGGCCTGGCGGCGATGCGGTCGGCGACCTCGCGCTGCACCAGAATGACCATCGTCGAAAACAGATCGTGGAACGACAGCAGGCGCTGCAGGATGGGAGAAGTTATGTAGTAGGGCAGATTGCCCACCACGCGCGCCGGGATGGGGAAGCGATGATTGGCGTCGCCGGCCACGCGCGGCCGCCGCAGTAGGCTGTCGAAATCGATCGTGAGGACGTCGCCTTCCAGGACCTCGATGCCGGGCTGGTGCGCGTACTTCATGCGCAGTTGCGCGCCCAGCACGCGGTCGAGCTCGATGGCGATCACATGCTGGGCGCGGCCAACCAGCAGGGAAGTCAGCACGCCGCGCCCGGGGCCGATCTCGACCACCGTGCTCTCAGACACATCGCCCAAAGCCTCCACGATCCGCCGCGCAGCGCTCGGGTCGGTGAGAAAATTTTGTCCCAGCTTGGGCCGCCGACCGCTTGTGGCCGCGGTTCTTGCCATCTGCCGCTCCTCCCGGATTGACCGTCTTTCCAATCGCCGGTTAGACTGAAACTCCAGCCGGCAGTTACTCAGCCCCGCTCGGGTGGAATTCTGGAGGTTATCGGATGCGCATCGCCTTTGTGGCCTCGGAGTGCGTTCCTTTCTCGAAGACCGGCGGTCTCGCCGACGTGGTGGGCGCGCTGCCGCCCGCGCTGGCCGCCATCGGCCACGAGGTCGACGTCTACCTGCCCAAGTATCGCCAGACCAGGCTCACCAGTCCGCGTACCCTGCTGCGCAGCGTCACCGTGCCCTTTGACGACCAGTACCGCTTCTGCTCGGTCGTGGATGGCGGCACGCATGCCGGAGTTAAATTCTACTTCATCGATCATCCTCCGTTCTTCGACCGTGAGCAGCTCTACGGCACGCCGGCGGGCGACTATACCGACAACGCCGAGCGCTTCGCCCTATTTTCCCGCGCCGTGCTCGAGGCTTCCAAGATCTTTGGCGCGCCCGACGTCTTCCACTGCCACGACTGGCAATCGGCGCTGGTGCCCATCCTGCTCAAGACGCTCTACGCCGACGATCCCGCCTTCCGCGGCACGTCCTCGGTCTTCACCATCCACAATATGGGCTATCAGGGACAGTTCCCTCCGGAGACGCTGCCTCTGCTCATGCTGCCGTGGGACCTGTTCACCATCGGCAAGATGGAATTCTACGGCAAGGTGAACTTCCTGAAGGGCGCGCTGGTGTTTGCCGATTTCATCACCACGGTCAGCCGCAAGTACAGCCAGGAAATCCAGACGCCGGAATATGGCTTCGGACTGGAAGGCGTGCTGCGCAGCCGGGCGGCGACCGTCACCGGCATTCTCAACGGCGTGGACTACAACGTCTGGAGCCCGCAGACCGATACCTTCAACAAAGCGCACTACTCGCCCGACGACCTCAGCGGCAAGCTGGACTGCAAACAGGACCTGCTGACGGCCTTCGGCGCGACTGCGCCTGACCTGCGGCTGCCGGTGATCGGCATCGTGTCGCGCTTTGCCGCGCAGAAGGGCTTCGACCTGATCGCGCAGGTGATCGACCGCGTGGCGCGGGAAGAGATGGTCATCGTCGCCCTCGGCACTGGCGACAAGGAATACGAAGACCTGTTCCGCCGGCTGAACCAACAGTTCCCGAAGAAGATTCTGGTGCGGATCGGCTTCGACAACGCGCTGGCGCACAAGATCGAAGCCGGCTCCGACATGTTCCTCATGCCGTCGCGTTACGAGCCCTGCGGGCTCAACCAGATTTACAGTCTGAAGTACGGCACGGTCCCGGTAGTGCGGGCCACCGGCGGTCTCGACGACACCATCGAGCCCTGGGAGCCGCGCACCGGCCGCGGCACCGGCTTCAAATTCAGCGATTACACCGGCGAGGCGCTGCTGGCGACCATCCGCCAGGCGCTCACCGCTTTCAAGGACCAGGCCGGCTGGCGCACCCTGATGCGCAACGGCATGGCGAAGGACTTTTCCTGGACCAGTTCCGCTCGCGAGTACGTGCGCATCTACGAAAAGTCACGCCAGTTGCGTAGCGCCCACAGCGCCGAGGTGGTGATGGTCTAGCAAAGGGTGATGGTTCAGCAATTGGAGCGATTGAAAATTGCACAGGTGAAGGGGCACGCCTTTAGGCGTGCCGTAAGGATACAGTTAAGACGTCGGCTTTAGCCGCTGAGGAAATCCTTCTCCTTCGCGCTGGCCATGTAGCCCACCACGAACGTCACCGCCGTGCCGATGACCACGTACCACGTCCACGGCACGCGCGTCGCGGTCCACAGATAGATCTCGGCCGCCAGCCCGCACGCCATCCCGACCATGGCCCCGCGCTGGTTGGCGCGCCGCGTAAGCACCCCCAGCAGAAACACACCCAACAAAGCTCCGTACGCCACTGAGGCGATGGAGAGACCGACCTCAACCACTCGGCCGCCGCGCCGCGACAACAGGGCCAGCCCGAACAGAACCATCGCCCACAGGATCGTCGCCAACCGTGAAACCGCCACGCGTCGCGATTCGCTAGTACCTGGATTTCGCCGCAGATAAAAATCGACAATCGAGGTTGAGGAAAGCGAATTGAGCGCGGCGCTCAGGTTCGACATTGCCGCCGCCAGGATAGCAGCGATCAGCAGCCCCGAGATTCCGTGCGGCATGTGCTGCACGATGAACGTGGGAAAGATGCGGTCCGACGATCCCGCCGGGTGCACACCACCGTAGAAAACGAACAGCATCACGCCGACCACCAGAAACAGCGTGAACTGGAAGAGGACCGCCACGCCGCTAGCCAGCAGCGCGGCCTTCGATTGCAATTCGCTGCGCGCCGAGAGCAACCGCTGCACCATCAACTGATCGGTGCCGTGGCTGGCGGTGGTGAGGAACGTTCCGCCGATAATCCCCGCCCAAAAAGTGTAGGTCGTGTGCAGCGCTGGCGAAAAATCGAAGACGCGGAATCTGCCTGCGGCATCGGCCAGGGCGTGCACCGCCGCCCAACCGCCCGGGACGGCGTGGAGGATGGTGAAGAAACCTACCAGAGTTCCGCCGACGTAGATCGCCATCTGCACCACGTCGGTCCAGATGACCGCTGCCATGCCGCCTTCGAAGGTATAGATCATGGTCAGCGCGGTGATGATGGCGATAGAAGCCACCTCGCCGGTCCCAATGGCGATGGCCACTACGATGGACACCGCGAACACGCGCACCCCTTCGGCTGCGGCACGCGTCAGAAGGAACAGGCCTGCGGTCAGGGAGTAGAGCGCGCGGCCGAAACGCCGCTCGATCAACTGGTAGGCGGTGTACATCTCGCCGCGGAAATACTGCGGGATGAACAGGAGGCTGATGATCACCCGCGCCAGCAGATAGCCGAAGACGACCTGCAGGAAAGCCAGATCGGTGTCGAAGGCGAGGCCTGGGATGCTGATGATGGTCAGGGTGCTGGTTTCGGCGGCGACGATGGAGAGCGCGATCGCCCACCAGGGAATGTTGCGGTCTGCCAGGAAGTAGTCGCGCAGGCTGCGTTGCGATTTGCGAAAGCGCAGTCCGAAGACCGTGATCGCCGCCAGATACAGCGCGATGATCGCCAGGTCAAGGGGATCGAGGCGGTTGATGCGACCTCCATTTCGAGAGTGCTTCTAGAGTGGATTAAATCTTGTGAAGGGGCCCGCCTTCAGGCGTGCCGCAAAGCGTCGCCAAAGCCTCCGGCTTTAGCCGCTGAGGCCGCGGGGCCTAAAGGCCGGTTCACTGGCGGCTCATATCGGCACGGCTAAAGCCGTGCCCCTTCACTTGCGTTCGCGCTCGAAACTCGAAACGGATTCTCTCATACCTGTGATAAAAGCTACGGCAATGGCGTTCTTCCTCGGCATTGACGGCGGCGGTTCCAAGACCGAATGCATGGTGGGAGATGAAACCTCGGTGCTCGGCTGGGCCACTGCCGGTTCTTCGAAGGTGGTCCGCGTGGGAGAGGAAGCCGCGGCTGCCGCGCTGCGCGAGGGAGTTGAGCGGGCCTGCGCCGCGGCGAGCATGACCGCGTCGCAGATCGAGCGCACCTGCATCGGCGTATCCGGGGCCTCGCAAGCCGATTACGTAGCCTTCATCCGCCGGCTGCTCGGCGAGATCGTGGGTGGCGAGATCGAAGTGATAGGCGACACCGAGGTCGCCCATCACGCGGCCTTCAACGGCGGCGCGGGCGTGGTGGTCATCTCCGGCACCGGCTCCATCGCCTGGGGACGCAACCCGCAGGGCGAGACGGCGCGGGCCGGCGGCCTGGCGCCCGCCACCGGCGATCCCGGGTCCGGCGAATGGATTGGGCGAACCGCCGTCGAACTGGCGCTGCTGGCCAGCGAGCACGGCCAGGACACCACTCTCCTCAACGATCTTCTCAAGGCCTGGAAGCTGGACCATGCGCAGGCGCTCGCCCGGGTGCTGCACAGCTCGCCCGCTCCCGACTTTGCTGCCCTGTTTCCCCTTATCGCGGTTTCCGGCGATCCCCTCGCCCGCCGCGTTCTGGCCCGCGCCGGCCGCGAACTGTCGCAGCTTGCGGCCGACGTGCTTGCCCGTCTGTGGACCACCCCAGCGGCTGTCGAAGTGGCCATGTACGGCGGTGTCCTGGAGAACTCTGCCGAAGTGCGCGATGCTTTTGGGGCGGACCTGTGTGACCGCTACCCGGAAGCCCGCGTCGCGCCAGGCAAGCGACGGCCCGCCGAAGGCGCGCTGCTGATGGCGCGCCAGGCCGCTGGCGCCCAGGCCTAGCCGGAAGCCACGTCCGCGCAAGAAGTAGCGCCGGCCTCCGGCCGGCTGGGGCGAAGGCGTCCCGCCTTCGCGTGTGGGCGAGGCGCCCACACGGACCGCCGCCGCGACGGCAGCGCTACAACTTAGGCAATCCATGTCCGACTTGCTCCAGCTGATTCACGACCCGTCTCCGGAGGTCTTGTGCACAGCGGCCGGCGATCCGCGCCTGACAGAAGAGCTGGCGCTGGCGTTGCTCGAACGGCATGACCTGCCGGCCAGCGGGCTGGAGCAGGTGGCCAAGCATCCCGCGCTGAAAAAGAGCCCGAAGGTGCGGCTGGCGCTGGTGACGCATCCGCACACGCCGCGCTTCATCTCGCTGCCGCTCTTGCGGCACCTGCGCACCTTCGAGCTGATGCAGGTGGCGCTTATGCCGGCGGTCGCGGCCGACGTGAAAGCCGCCGCCGATGAAGCCATCCGCAACCGCCTGCAGACCATCTCTCCGGGTGAGCGGCTTACCCTGGCCAAGCGCGCCTCCGGCCGGCTGGCCGCCGCGCTGCTGCTCGATGCCGAGCCGCGCATCGCCGAGGCCGCCTTGCAGAATCCGCAGCTCACCGAGGGGCTGATAGTGAAAGCGCTGATGCGGGAGCGGACGCCGCAAGCGCTGGCGGAATTGGTATGCCAGCATCCGAAGTGGTCACTGCGCCGTGAAGTACAGCGCGCGCTGCTGCGCCACCCCGGAACGCCGCTGGGACGGGTGCTGGTGTTCGCGCGCAGCCTGCCCAGCGAGGCCCTGCGCGAAATCATGCGCCAGTCGCGGCTGAGCGAGAACGTGAGGGCATATCTGGCCAGGGAACTGGAGTCGCGCGCGGCACCGAAGGTGCAGCGTGAGCCGCTGTCCTGATGGTGACGTTTTCATTACCTCGGTTACTTTGCGGGCGCGTGCCCCGGCGATAAGCTGGGCTGGCTTCGACCTCTCGGGGCGGAGGCACCTTGAAAGATACGGCGGAACACATGCACAGCATCACCGACGAGCTGCGGTTCCTGCAGCGCTCCCTGCACGAATCTCTGCTCGATGGCTCCTGCATGGGTTCCGACCAGTCGGCGAGGGCGGAAGCAGTCGAGGAATTCAAGTCCGTCATCGACCAGATGCGGCAGTTCCTCTGGTTCTACCTCAACGCCATGTCGAACGGCGAGCAGTTGATCGAACTGCTGCGCCAGGCGGCGCAGACCGGCGCCGATCCCTCCAAGACCATCGAGCAGATCGAGTCGCTGCCCGACTACGGGCTGATCCACTACTACCTGCCGCCCAATCGCAAGCCCAACTGATTTTTCCTGCTCAGGAACCTTAGTAGCAGGGGACCTGGACCGAAGCGCCGTGAGGCGCAGATGTCCTCGTCTGCACAGGCTCGGCGTTGCGAGCCAGACTGTGTGGAGGGTCGCCTTACGCCTAGTGCTGTCATCCTGAGCGAGCGCGCCCGACCCTTCGTCGTCGCTCAGGGCAGGCTTTGGCGCGCGAGTCGAAGGACCCCTATTCGAACGATTGGTCGGGGTAGGGGTGCTTCGACTCGTGCGGGCAAAACCGGCCCGCACTCGCTCAGCATGACAGAGGGGGTATAAGCGTTGAGGTAAAGGTTGCGGGCGCCTCAAACAGAGCCGTGGCGGATTGGAAAACGCGGATCAATTCGCTGAAGCAGCATGAGGACGGGTTCGTCTACCCTGCTCCATCAAAATGCTTTCTAATTGCGTCCGCCTGGCCGCGTGTCACCACCGCTGACAGCGCGGCGGCATCAGCTTCCTTCACCGCCCGCACGCTGCCGAAGTGCTCCAGCAGGCGCCGCCGGGTGCTCTCGCCGACGCCGGGGATCTCCAGCAGCTCGGAGTTGCGGTCACGCATGGCGCGGCGCTTGCGGTGAAAAGTAACGGCGAAGCGGTGCGACTCATCGCGGATCATCTGCACCAGGTGCAGCACTGGCGAGTGATGGTCGAGCACCACCGGCTCATTCTCCTGGCCGTGGACGTAGATGATCTCCTCGCGCTTGGCGATGGCCGCCAGCGGCTGGTTGACGATCTCCAGCGATTCTAGCGCCTCGGCCGCGGCGTGCAGTTGCCCGAGGCCGCCATCGATCAGCACCAGGCTGGGCAGCTTCTGCTTCTCTTCAAGGACGCGCCTGTAGCGCCGCCCGACCACCTCGCGCATGGAGGCGAAGTCGTCCACGCCCGCTACCGAGCGGATGATGAACTTGCGGTAATCCGACTTCTTCATCTTGCCGTCTTCCCACACCACCATCGAGGCCACGGTCTCCGCGCCCTGGATATGCGAGATGTCGAAGCACTCGATCCGCCGTGGAAGTTCGGGCAGGGTGAGCGCGTCCTGGAGCGCTTCCTGGATGGCTTTGGTCGCCGGCTTCATCACGCGAAAACGCTGATCGTAAGACTGCTTGGCGTTGCGCGCAGCCAGGTCGATGAGCGATCGCTTCTCGCCGCGCTGCGGCACCAGGATCTCCACCCGCCGCTGCCGCTTCTCGGACAACAGTTCTTCGAGGGCGGCGCGATCCTCAAAATCAACGGGGACATAAACCGTGCGCGGAACATACTCCTGATCGATGTACACCTGCTTGAGCAGAGCAGAGAAGAACTCGCCGGGATGAAATGCGTCGCCGGAGCCGCAGCATGCTGCGTCTCTACGGGAGGAAATTCCCTCTGTCGAGACGTTGCTTGCAACGTCTCCCTCGGGAAATGCGAATTCCGGCAAATCCTCCCAGAAAAATTCTCTGCGATCGAGCACGCGCCCGCCGCGCATGTGGAACAGGTTGACGGCCAGCATGTGGTTTTCGTAGTGATAGCCGAAGACGTCGGCGTCGTCGCCCTCGGCGGCGGCCATGCGCTGCTTCTCGTGAAGCTGCTCGACGGTCGCCAGCAGGTCGCGATACTTGGCCGCGCGTTCGTACTCCTGCTGCTCCGCGGCCTGCTCCATGCGCCCGTGCAATGAGTGGGCCAGGTCGGTCTGGCGGCCCTCGAGGAACAGCCGCACGTCGCGCACTGCTTCCTGATATGCCTGCGGTGTGGTCAATTCCTTCACGCACGGCCCCAGACAGCGCCCGATGTAGTACT
>Ga0187777_10000311_pt1 | contig 36049 bp, 28 predicted proteins | sample 1015_Q2_SP5_10_M_FD_132416 | JGI IMG/M metagenome (GOLD analysis project Ga0187777, IMG submission 132416) | Tropical peat soil microbial communities from peatlands in Department of Meta, Colombia - 1015_Q2_SP5_10_MG | ecosystem: Environmental > Terrestrial > Soil > Wetlands > Peat | place... | reverse complement strand
TCTCTACAAGAAGCTCTCCGGCATGACCGGCACCGCCGACACCGAGGCGCCCGAGTTCCTGCAGATCTACGGCCTCGAAGTGGTGGTGATTCCGACCCACCGGCCGATGGTGCGCAAGGACAATCCGGACTTCGTCTATCTGACGCAAAGCGACAAATTCAAGGCGATCATCGAGGACATCCACGACTGCGTCGAGCGCGAGCAGCCGGTGCTGGTCGGCACCACTTCCATCGAGACCTCGGAGTTCCTCTCGGGACTGCTGCAGAAGGAGGGCATCGAGCACCAGGTGCTCAACGCCAAGCAGCACGAGCGCGAGGCGCACGTCGTCGCGCAGGCGGGACGCCCAGGAACGGTGACGATCGCCACCAACATGGCGGGCCGCGGCACCGACATCGTGCTCGGGGGCAACCTCGAGGCCGAGCTCGCCGCCGCCGGGGAGATCGACGAGCCGACGCGCGCCACGCTCCGCGGCGGCTGGCAGGTGCGACACGATCGGGTGGTCGCCGCAGGCGGCCTCCATATCGTCGGCACCGAGCGGCACGAGTCGCGCCGCATCGACAATCAGCTGCGCGGCCGCTCCGGCCGCCAGGGAGATCCAGGCTCGAGCCGCTTTTATCTCTCGATGGAAGACAACCTGATGCGCATCTTCGGCGATCCGAATCGCACGCAGCGGCTGCTGAAGATGGCGGGCATGAAGGAAGGCGAGGTGATCGAGAGCGGCATGCTCACCCGCCAGATCGAGAAGGCGCAGCGCAAGGTCGAATCGCATAACTTCGATATCCGCAAGAACCTCCTGCTCTTCGACGACGTCGCCAACGATCAACGCAAGGTCGTCTACCACCAGCGCACCGAGATCATGGGGACCGAGGATCTCTCGGGCGCGATCCGCGGCCTCATGGCCGATTCGGTTGGCTCGGTCCTCGATCAGTACATGCCCAAGAACACGCTACCGTCGGATTACGATCTCGAGGGACTGAAAGCTGCGCTGCTGCGCGACTTCAACGTGCGCGTCGAGCCCGACAGCTGGCTCAAGGCCGAGCCGAACCTCGAGGAGCAACCGCTGCGCGAACGGATGCTGCAGGCGGTCGATGGGGCCTATGAGGGGAAGGTTGCCCGCACCGGCGCACCGATCATGCGCCACGTCGAGAAGGACGTGATGCTGCGGATGTTGGATCAGCACTGGCGCGAGCACCTCGCGGCCATGGACTACCTGCGCCAGGGCATTCACCTGCGCGGTTACGCGCAGAAGGATTATCGCTTCGAGTTCAAGCGCGAGGCCTTCGAGCTGTTCTCGGCGATGCTCGATCGGATCAAGTACGAGACCTCCTCGCTCATGGCGAAGATCGAGGTGCGTACGCAGGAAGAGATCGAGCGGGAAGAGGAGGAACGGCGACGGCGTCTCATGCGCGCGCTGCAGGCGCAGCACGCGGAGGTCGCCCCGCTCCTCGGCCCCGCGGAGGCAGACCCGCAGTCGATGGAAGCGGCGGCGGCCGCAGCGCGCTCGCAGGGCGCAGCGGGCGCCGCGGCGCAACGCCCGCGTGCCCCCGCCCCGGACGCCGCCGGCACTTTCGTGCGCGCCGAACGCAAGGTCGGCCGCAACGAGCCCTGTCCGTGCGGATCGGGCAAGAAGTACAAGCACTGTCACGGGGCGCTCTCGAGCGTCGAATAGACGCCGCGCGAAGCCGCAACGGCGAGCCCCCGCGTGAAGCCTGAGATCCTCGTGGTGGCGGCGGCACTCTACGACCGTCAAGGTCAGGTGCTCATTGCCGAGCGGCCGGCGGGCCGGCAACTCGCGGGCCGCTGGGAGTTTCCCGGCGGCAAGGTGATGCCGGGGGAGAGCGAGCACGCCGCGCTCGCGCGCGAGCTGCGTGAAGAGCTCGGCATCGAGGTGACCGCGAGCCGCCCGTGCATGCGCCTCAGGCATGCTTACGAGGATCGCGACGTCGAGCTCTCGCTCTGGATCATCGAGCGCTTCACGGGCGAGCCGAGCTCGCTCGAGGGTCAGCGCCTGAGGTGGGTGCCTCCCGCTCAGCTCGCCGACTGTGATCTCCTTGAAGCGGACCGGCCGTTCGTCGCGGCGCTTGCACTGTTGGCGCCGCCCGCGCGGCACTAAAGGGCTCGGTGACAACACCCGTGTACAATGTTTCGCGACAGAGCTCGCAGGCAGGCATCCATGGCAGCGCAGAATGATCTTCCCGAAGTCAGAATCGATCCTCAGGGTCTTTATCGTGAGGACGTATTCACCGACCGTCACGCCGGCAGTATCCGGCGCCTGACGCCGGTCACGATCGACGGTTCGGTGGATCCGAAGCGGCCGGTTCTGTTTTCGGGCCAGACCCAGCTCCTCACCCCCGCAGGGGTGCTGCCGCTCGGCTTCGAAATCGAAGCGCGCACACTCGCCGAAGCGCTCGAGAAGTTCCCCGCGGGCGTCAAGGCGGCGCTCGAGCAGGCGATCGATGAGGCCCGCGAGCTGCGCCGCGAGGCGGCATCGCGCATTGTGGTCCCGGAGGTCGGCGCGGGTGCAGGACCCGGGGCCGGCGGCGGCAAGATCAAGTTCCCCTGAAGATGGGCGCGCTCGCGTTCCGCCCCCGGCTCGCCATCGCCGCGGGCGCAACGCTCATGCTCGCGTCCTGCAGCAGCGCACCGCCCGAGCCGGTGCCGGGGGAGGGCCCTGGCGGCAAACCGATGCGCACGGTCACCGAGACCGCGGTCGGTTTACCTTCGGTCGCCCCGACTCAGGTGTACCCGCTTACCAAACAGGGCCCGGTGAGCGAGAACTACTTCGGCACCCAGGTCGCAGATCCCTACCGTTGGCTCGAAAATCTCGACTCGCCTGCCGTCAAGGACTGGGTCGCCAAAGAGAACGCGCTCGCCGAGCCGCAGCTCGCGGCACTCCCCGCGCGGCCCTGGCTCAAGGCGCGGCTCACGGAGCTCTGGGACTACGAGCGGTTCGAGATTCCGCTCAAGCGCGGCTCACGCTACTTCTATCTTCATAACAGCGGCAAACAGAACCAGAGCGTGCTCTACGTGAGCGAGCGGCTCGATGCACCGGCTCGCGTGCTCCTCGATCCGAACGAGCTGCGCGCGGATGCGACCGTCGCGCTCACCGACTTTCGGCCCGACGTGCGCGGTGAGGTGCTCGCCTACGCCCTCTCCGACGGGGGCACGGACTGGCAGGTCTGGCACTTCAGACGCGTCAAGGATGGCATCGATCTTGAGGATACGCTGCGCTTCACCAAATTCTGGGGCGTCTCGTGGGCACGCGATGGCTCGGGTGTGTACTACAGCCGCTATCGGGAGCTCGCATCCGAGAAGGGCGATGACTTGGGGCAGCCGGCGGTGTACTTCCATCGGCTGGGCACGCCTCAGGATCGCGACCGTCTCGTCTACGAGGTGCTGGATCACCCGACGCGCGCCCCGGCCGCGCGCGTGACCGAGGACGGACACTACCTCGTCATCACACTCACCGACGGTTATGACAAGAACGGTGTCGACCTGATCGACCTGCGACGCCCGGGCGCCGTGCGGCGCGCGCTCTTCGCGGGCTGGGATGCGCTCTACTTCTTCGTCGGCGCACAGGGGAACGAGCTCTATTTCCGTACCACCCGGGGCGCGCCACTCGGCCGGGTGATTGCCGTGGATGCGCGCGGCGGCGGCGCCATGCGCACGGTGGTGCCCGAAGACACCTCGGCGCTCGAGGAGGCGACCTACGTTGGCGGTCGGATCATCGCCCGCTACATCGTGGACGCGCACGGCGTCGCGCGTGTCTACGAGCGCGATGGTCGTCCGGTCGGCACCGTGGCGCTCACGGGACTTGGGCGCATCGAGGGCTTCGAGGGCGAAGGTGCGCAGAACGAGACGTTCTTTTCCTACACCGACTATCTGACGCCGCGGCAGATCTACCGCTTCGACGTACCGGCGAATGAAGCAACGCTTTGGCGTGGCGCACGCGCACCGGCCGCGGCGGTGAATTTCGTCACCGAGCAGGTCTATTACCTCAGCGCGGATGGCACACGTGTGCCGATGTACATCACTCATCGGCGCGATATGCCTCGCGACGGTAACCAGCCGTTCCTGCTTTATGGCTACGGAGGCTTCGACATCTCGCTCACGCCCGGGTACCGGCCCACGGTCGAAGCGTGGCTCGAGATGGGCGGCGGTTATGCCGAGGCGAACCTGCGCGGCGGCGGCGAATACGGCGAGGCCTGGCATCGTGCCGGTACGCTCGCGAACAAACAGCATGTGTTCGACGACTTCATCGGCGCGGCGGAATATCTCATCCGTGAGAACTACACGCGCACCGGGCGGCTCGGCATTCACGGTCGCAGCAACGGCGGCTTGCTGGTCGGCGCAGTCCTCACGCAGCGCCCGGAGCTCTTCGCCGCGGCGCTGCCCGCGGTCGGCGTGTTCGACATGCTCCGCTACCACACCGCGAGTGCGAACGCCCGGGAATGGTCGTCCGACTACGGACTCTCCGAAGACCCCGAACAGTTCAAGGCGCTCTACGCCTACTCACCGGTGCAGAACGTGAAGAAAGGCGTCTGCTATCCACCGACCCTCATCACCACCGCCGACCACGACGACCGGGTCGTGCCTTGGCACAGCTACAAGTTCGCCGCGGCGCTGCAAGCCGCACAGATCTGTCCCAATCCGATTCTGATCCGCATCGAAACCCGCGCCGGCCATGGTGAGGGCAAACCCGTTTGGATGCAGATCGATGACTTCGCCGATCAGTGGGCGTTCCTCGCGAAGTACGTGCGCCTGAACCCCCCGCACTGAGCCGCGCGCAAACTCGAAGCTAGGGGCGCTCCTGCAGCACCCCGCCCACGAGCACCGCCCGCGCGGTGTCGGGGACGAACCGCTCGGAGGCCAGGGAATGCTCGGGTTGCGCTTGCGGCCAGGTGATTCCCATCAGATCTGCGAGCGTATAGAAGAAATCGTGGCTATGGATTTCTTTCGCCGCGTTGCTCTCGAGCGCGGCGACCTCGCGCGGATGCGCGCTGCGATACGGCGCGTTCACCCAGACGAACGCCGGGATCTCGAACTCGGCGGCGCTATAGACGGGTCCGCCGTGACCACCGATGCCCGCATCGAAGTCGGAGAGCGACTCGCCGTGATCGGGAATGAAGGTCACGCTCACGGGCACGGCGAGCGCGCGCGCCGCCTCGATCACCTGCCCGATGAACCAGTCGGCGTAGAGCGTGCTGTTGTCGTAGGCGTCGATGATGGCGGCGCCGGCGCTGCCGCCTGATGCCAGGATCGACATGGAGTTGAGTTGGTTCGCGTGGCCGAAACGCTGAAAGCTCGGTGGATAGCGCCGGTAGTATTCCCAGTGCGACTCCATGATGTGCATGCCGATGAGGCGCGGCTGGCCGGCGCGCGCGAGCTCGCGCCGATAGAGGGGCAGCAGCACATCGTCCGGGGTGTGCCGGCCAAAGAGCCCGGGGCGCATATCGGGCGGGTAATCGAGATGATCGGCGGTGATGCCGATCGAGGTCGAGACCTCGATGTCCTGATTCACGAGCCAGCTCGTCACGTAGCCGGCCTCCCGCGCGGCATCGAAGAGGTTGCCGTGCACGTTGGTGGTAGCGAGATTCTCGGGTGCGATGCCCGTGAGGATCATCGGCACCGCGAGCTGGGTGAGATTCGCATCGGCGCGCGCCCGCGCGAGGACGATCGCCTCGCCCTTGATCCGCTCGAGGTAGGGGGTCGTCGCACGCTCGTAGCCGTACACGGACCAGGAATTTCGCCGCGCCGACTCGCCCACGATGAGAACGTGGACTTCCTCGGCGCTGCTGTCGCGCCGTGCGTGATAGGGAATCTTGTGGATGCCCTCGCCGCGCATCTCGGCGCGGGCGCGCGGCAGTTGACCGACGATAAACATGAGGCTGCCGGCGACCGGGTTGAGGGCGATGCCATCGATGAGCTGCGCCGCGTCCGTGGCCGCATAGGCGGCAACGGGCAGGGCGAGCACGAGCAGCGCGCGGGCGCCAAGGTACGCCTTGCCGGAGAAGATGGGCCAGTCGGGCACGCCCCACGCGAGGTAAAGATACGCCGCGAGCGCGGCGCCGAGCGGCACGAGGAGCCACTTTCCCTGCCACAGCATCCAAAGTCCCCGCATCTCCTCCCATGAGGCACTGAGCATCAGGATGCCGAGCACCCGCCCGGGCACCACGCTGAAGCCGAGCGCGTAGGCCGCGTAGGCGATCGCCGGGAGGAGCAGGAGGAAGTGCGCGAGAAAGAAGCGCCGCCAGGTGCGCGTGCAGCCCGCGAGCAGCAGCAGCCCGAGCGCCGCGGTCACTCCGAGCGCGAGCAGGCTACGGAGGTGATAACCGTGCGCGCGCGCAAAGTACCCCATCGCGAGATAGGGGAGCGAGGCGAGCGCACCGAGCGCGTACAGGCGGTAGCGGGCTGGGGCTGTCATGGCGCGGATCCGGGCCTGAAAGGCCATTATCGATTCATACATCTGCCCGAGGGCGTGATGGCGGTAGCATATTGCAGGGAGCCACCTGCCCTTGCCCGTGCCGCGTGGCGGCGTTGTGCCTCGAGCCTAGCTCGGTTTGAGCATCGCCCTGATTTCGAGCGTCGTGCGGTCGAAGACGACGAGCACGCGCCGCACATCGCTCCAGAGCAGGATCGCGTTGTGTTCCTCGGGCGCGAGGCCGAGCGCCGTCATCCTTTTCGCGAACGACTGCTTTTCGAGCTTGTTCAGCTGCGAGATGTCCGCGACCGCACTCAGCTTCTCGCGCAGTTGCGGCAGGCCCGCACTCCAGGCACGGAAGTAGCGCGGCATGTCGATGACATCGCTGCCGCCGAAGATCGCCGAGTTGACGATCTTGCTCGCCTCTTCGCGATCCTCGGGGAGCGGCGCCCACACCCAGCGCGGCAGGCTGTACCAGTGCGGGGCGAAGTCGGGATTCTCACGACGCGCCCGCTCGATCTCCTCGCGCTCGAGATCGGAGGCCTGCACGATCTCGAGGCGATCGACGGAGAAGGTGTAATAGAGCGGGCGGCCGAGCCAGAGGGTCGTCGCCCCGTAGACGAGTGCGATGATTTGCACGGCGACGATGATCGCGAGATCACGCGCCAACACGCGCCGCACCTTGAGCGGATTCGCGACGATGAGGGTGAGCGTGGGTCCGATCACGATGTCGACGAGCAGCACGATGCCGAGCACCCGCAGTGCGCCGAGCAGATACCATCCGGGCCAGCGATACCAGCCAAGATAGAGGCCGCCGAGGATCAACCCGAGCGCGAAGGCGCTGCCCGCCAAGTGCAGGCCGAAAGCCGTGAGGCGGAATCTCATCGCTTCAGTTCGACCCCTTCGCCGGCGGGGGCGATGAGTCTTCGGGCGGCGCCGCCGCCTCACCCGGGATCGCCCGTTGCTCGGTGAGCCAGGCGCCAAGATCGATCAGCCGGCAGCGCTCGCTGCAGAAGGGGCGAAACGGCGTCTCCTCCCAGTCTGATTCGCGTCCACAGGTCGGACACTTGACGCGCGGCGGGATCACAAAGAAGCGCTCAGGTACAGCAGCTCAGCGTGAAGGGGACATCCGTCTCGGACTGGCTCGGTCGCGTCGTGAGCCCGTTCCAGGAGAGGAAGCGCACGCTGCAGCGATGGTGGCTCGCGCTGATTTCGGGGTACAAGCCGCTCGAGGCGGGCAGCGACACCCGCAGCAGCTGCACCAGGTTGTCGCGCTCGAAGGTGATGTTGAAAGTTCCGCCCTTGGCGATCTCGGGGCGGCTCTGGCCGTTTTGTCGCGTGAGCCAGAGCAGTTCCGCGATCGCATCGCAGAGCGGACGCAAGAGACCGAGCCACTGGTTGAACGTGCGCATGCGCGCCTCGTCCGATTGCGTGAGCCAGAAGTAGTAGTCGGGCAGATCGAACTCGCAGGTGCCGCCGGGGACGCCGCTGCGATGTTTGATGGCGCTCACGAACTGCGAGTCCCGCAGCGGCTGAAGAAATGCCTGACCGGCGTTCATCAGATCCGCGCGCAAACGCTGCAGGTTCGCGGTCAGCGTCTTCAGACGCTGCGGGTCGACCGCGGGATTCGCCTGGAATTCGTTGAGCGTCGCGAGCTCCCGCTCGAGCTCCTTTAGAACTTCCGAGCGCACATCGGTGCGCGTGGTGATGGCGAGAATGTCGATGAGGCTCGCCATCGCCGCACGACTTCCCCACTGACTCCCGATCTCGTTGTGATAGAGCGCCTGGCTATAAAGAAAATCGAGGCGCAAGAAGGTGCGCATGCGCTCATTGAGCGGTTGCTCGAAGACCCGCATCGCGGTATCGGCGGCGGGCGCTTCGGTGACTGCGGCGTTGGGTGCGACGGAGCTCATGCGAGTATTGTGCAAGAGCCGCGCGCCCGCCGTAAACGGGAGGTACACCGAGAGCGTCGCCCCGAACGGACACCGGCAGCGGCGTGCGGCACCTCAGCTGCGTGGCTGGGCGGCGAGCTTGAGGTAGCGCGTGTGCAAGGTCGCCACCTGCTTCTCGACCGCGCGTCGGTCCGAGTCATTCGTGATGACATCGTCCGCCGCCTTCAGGCGCACCACGCGCGGAACCTGCGCGTCGAGAATCGCCTGGGCCTGTTGCGCGCTCGAGCCATCGCGCTCGCGCAGTCGTGCGATCTGCCGCTGCTCATCGCAGTCGACGACCAGCACGCGGTCGACGTGCGAGCCGAGGTTCTTCTCGACGAGGAGCGGGATCACCAGTATCTGATAGGGGCCGCCAGCGGCCGCCGAGCGCGCCTCCATGGCAGCGCCGATGGCGGGGTGCGTGAGCGCTTCGAGATCGGCACGCGCCTTGGGGTCGGAGAACACGATCTCGCGCAGGGCCGGCCGGTCAAGGTGCCCATCGGACGTCAGTATGGAGCGGCCGAAACGTTCCACGAGGCGCTCGAGCGAGGGCTGTCCGGGTTCGACGACCTCACGCGCGACCTGATCGGAATCGAGGATCGGGACGCCGAGGGCGGCGAAGTAGTTCGCAGCGGTCGACTTGCCGCTGGCGATGCCACCGGTGAGACCGACCCGAAACGCGCGCGCGCTCATCTTGCTCAGGGCTCAGTGGTGCGCACCAAAGAGACCGAGGTAGTTTGCGACCAATCCCTGACCGACCATCAGCATGAGCCAGCCGGCGGCGGCGAGGAATGGGCCGAAGGGAATCGGCGTGCCGCGGTGCTGACCGCGCGCACTCAAGAGGATGATGCCCACGAACGCACCTACCACCGACGCCGCGAGGATAAGCGGCAGCAGCATCTGCCAGCCGAGCCAGGCACCGAGCGCTGCCAGAAGCTTGAAGTCTCCGTAGCCCATGCCCTCCTTACCCGTGAGGAGGCGGAACAGATGATAGACGCTCCAAAGGCTCAGGTAACCCGCCATGGCCCCGATCAGGCTCGAGCGCAGCTCTACGGGGATCGGCGTTGCGGCCGAGGCAGGACCGAAGAGACTCACGAAGAGCCCACCCCAAAGCAGCGGCAGCGTGAGAGCGTCGTAGAGGTACTGCCGATCGATGTCGATGAAGGCAAGCGCAATCAGGAACCAGGTGAATACCATCGCGGCGAGCGCCGGCCAGCCGAAGCCGAATTTCCAGGCCACCGCCGCGGTGAGCACTCCGGTCAGCGCCTCGACGAGCGGGTAGCGGACGCCAATCGGCTTGCCGCAGTGGGCGCAGCGCCCCCCTAAGGCGAGGTAGGAGATGAGCGGGATATTCTCCCGCGCCCGAAGCGGGGTGTTGCAGGAGGGGCAGGCCGAGCGTGGCTCGATCAGGTTGAAGCGGGGGGCCGGCGCGGCGCTCTGCGCGGCCGAACCCGCCTCTGCGCCCCTGAGCTCCGCACACTGCTCGCGCCAGTCTCTCTCGATCATGAGCGGGAGGCGGAAGATCACCACGTTAAGGAAGCTGCCGATTGCGAGCCCGAGCACGCCGCAGGCGCCGATGAAGAGCGCGGGGGAAGCGGCCAGGGCGGCGAACAGGGACATGAGGTCTTTAGTCTTTTCCTAACAAAAGCGCCGCGCAAAGGCGCGGCGCTTGGGGGCCGTGTCGACCGCTCGCTCGAGCCGTCAGACCACCGAGGCCAGCTTGAAGATCGGCAGGTACATCGCGATCACGAGCCCGCCGACCAGCACACCGAGGACCAGCATGATGAGCGGCTCGAGGAGGCTCGACATCGCATCGACGGCGTTGTCGACCTCGGCCTCGTAGAAGGTCGCTACCTTCCCCGACATCTCATCGAGTGCGCCCGATTCCTCGCCGACCGCGATCATCTGGTTGACCATGTTGGGGAACAGGCCGGTGTTTTCCATCGCCCGCTGCAGGCGCTGGCCAGTCGCCACTTCGTCGCGCATCTTGAGCACGGCGTTCTCGTAAATGATGTTGCCGGTCGCGCCGGCGACTGATTCGAGTGCCTCAACGAGCGGCACGCCCGCGGAGAACATGGTCGAGAGCGTGCGCGCGTAGCGGGCGATCGCAGCCTTGTGCAGGATCGGCCCGATCACCGGTATCTTGAGTATCACGCGATCGAGGAACTCGCGCATCTTCTTTGAACGCTTCCTGAAATAGGTGAACACCCAGGCGCCGACGCCCGCAGCGACCACGATGAAGAAGCCTTGCTTGCGCACGAAGACCGAGATACCGATCACGAACTGCGTGAAGGCGGGAAGCGAGGCGCCGAAGCCCTTGTAGAGGGCTTCGAACTGCGGAATCACGAAGACGAGGAGTACCGCGGTCACGAGCACCGCGACCACCATCACCGCCGCCGGGTAGAAGAGGGCCTTCTTGACCTTCTTCTTCAGCGCTTCGGTTTTCTCCTTGTAGGTGGCGATCTTGTCGAGCAGCGTTTCGAGCGCGCCTGCCTGCTCGCCCGCCTCCACGAGATTCACGAAGAGATCGTCGAAGTACAGCGGATGCTTGCCGAGCGCCTCGTGAAGCGAGGTGCCGCCCTCGACGTCGGCCTTGACGTCCAGGATCAGTTTCTGCATGGCGGGCTTCTCGCTCCCCGTGCCGACGATCTCGAAGGCCTGCACGAGCGGGATGCCCGCCGCGAGCATGGTCGCCAGCTGACGGGCGAAGACCGCGATATCGCCGGCGTTGACCTTGCCGCCCTTGCGAATCTGGCGCTGCCGCGTGATGCGCGAGGGCGCGACGCCCTGGCGGCGCAGTTCCGCGCGCAGGCTCTTCTCATCGGCCGCGAGGCTCTTACCCTTGATGCGCTGTCCGCGCTTGTCACGGCCCTCCCAGCTAAAGGAGATATCGCGCCTTACGGTGCGGACTGCGCTGGTGGGTGCTGCTGCCTGAGCCATGGATCAATCCCGTGTCGGGTTACTCAACGGTGACACTGTTAACTTCCTCGAGACTCGTGAGGCCGTGCTTCACTTTCTCGAGACCCGCGCGCCTGAGGTCCCACACGCCTTCCTTGGCGGCTTGGGCGGCGATTGCCGGAGCGGCGCCCTCGGCGAGAATGATGCGCGCGACTGCCTCCGTCACCGGCAACACCTGGTAGATGCCGGTGCGGCCCTTATAGCCATCGATGCAGTTCGAGCAGCCCTTGGGCGCGAAGATCTTGATCCCCGCGGCGATATCCATCTCCGAGAAGCCTTCCTTGACGAGCGCCTCCTTCGGCACGTCCATCGGCTGACGGCAATGCGTGCACAGCCGCCGCGCGAGACGTTGGGCGATGATGAGGCTCACCGAGGTGGCGATCGCGTAGGGCTTCACGCCCATGTCGACCATGCGGGTGAGGGTCTGCGGCGCATCGTTCGTGTGAAGCGTCGAGAGCACCAGGTGTCCGGTCTGCGCCGCCTTGATGGCGATCTCGGCGGTTTCGAGGTCGCGGATCTCACCGACCATGATGACGTCGGGGTCCTGGCGCAGGAAGGCGCGCATCGCCGCCGCGAAGGTCAGTCCGACCTTCGGGTTGACGTTGACCTGGTTGACGCCCGGCAGATTGATTTCCGCCGGATCCTCGGCGGTCGAGATATTGGTGTCCTCGCGGTTGAGGATGTTGAGGCCGGTGTAGAGCGAGACCGTCTTCCCGCTGCCGGTGGGCCCGGTGACGAGGATCATGCCCTGGGGCTTCGCGAGGTACTTGAGGTACAGGTCCTTCTGGAACGGTTCGTACCCGAGCGAGTCGATGCCGAGCATCGCCTGTGCGGGGTCGAGAATACGCAGCACGATCTTCTCGCCGAAGAGCGTCGGACAGGTGCTCACGCGGAAATCGATGGCGCGATTCTTCGAGAGCTTCATCTTGATGCGGCCATCCTGCGGGACGCGCCGCTCGGCGATATCGAGGCGCGACATGACCTTGAGTCGCGCCGAGAGTTTCATGGCGAGCTGCACCGGGGGCTGGGCGAGCTCCTTGAGCACGCCGTCCATGCGCAGGCGCACCCGATACATCTTCTCGAACGGCTCGAAGTGAATGTCGGAGGCGCCTCTGCGAATCGCATCGAGCATGACCTTGTTGATGAAGCGCACGATCGGCGCTTCATCGACGTCGTTCCCAGCCTTGTCGTCGAGCTGATCTTCATCGGGCCCGACATCGAGACCTTCAAGATCAATGTCGGCCTCATCGGTGAGCGCCGACATCTGGTTGTCGACCTGCTCGAGCGCTTTCTCGATCGCCTTCTGAAGCTTGTCGTCCTCGACGACGATCGCCTCGATGCCGAGGCTCGTCTGGAACTTGACCTCATCGATCGCGTGCAGGTTGGTCGGGTCCGCGATCGCGAGGAAGAGGCGCTTGCCACGGCGAAAGAGCGGCAGCACCCGGTGCTTGGCGACGAGCTTGTCGCTCACGAGCCGCACCGCTTCGAGATCGAGGCTCAACGCATCGAGATCACAGAGCGGCACGCCGAATTCATTGGAGGCGGCGATCGCGATGTCGCGCGCATTGGCGGCACCACTTGCGACGAGTTGCGTGACGACGCTCGTTTTTCGCTCACGGGCGGCGTTCACCGCTTCCAGCATCGCCGCCTCGTCGACCACCCCGTCCTGCACGAGACGCTGGGGCAGGCCGCCGAGCCCGCCGCGCGCGCCTGCAAACGCTAGAGAAGCGTTATCGTTCATGGAGTTATGACTAGCCCCGTGCGACGGACGAACCCCTAGTGTACCGAAGGGGCCGTCTCAATCAATTGTCAAATCCACTACACAGTTCATGGTGGCATAGGCGCTTCGATCGGCGCGTGATTGGGCTCCCAAAAGGGAGAATCCCCCACCGTCCAGGGGGCGCTGCGGGAGGCCCGGGGGGCCTACTTACACTGGGTCGGCGCGTAGATCGAGGGCAGCGTCGCGGCGTACTGAGTCGTCACCGCCATGTTCAGACTCGTGGCCATCGCATTGCTCGTCGACGCGCACGCCCAGTCGACGCTGCCCGTGTTGGCGCCGACCGCACTCAGTAGCTGGTAGTTGCCGCCGACCTGAACTTGCGGTGTGAGGGTGACGATATCGCCGGCAATCTGCGCAACGGTGTTCGAGAAGATGACCTCGATCGATCCGTCGACCGGGCTGATGTTGACGTTGCTCACGTACTTCGTGGCGGTGAACGTCCAGGAGTTCGACACCGCCTGTACGCCGGCCATGCCGTTCGCCTGGAAGCCCTCGGCGACCGCTACTTTGGCGCCGGCAACGAGGCTGATGCCTTCAGAGACTTTTCCGCGGATCGCGTAGTTCTGGTATTGCCCGAGCGCGACGGCGGCGAGAATGCCAATGATCGTGGTGACGATCATGATCTCGATGAGCGTGATCCCTCTTTGCGTTCGGGCGAGTTGTTTCACGTGCGTATTCACAAGGCAAAGCTAAAGCAAATATTCTCACAAACGGTTGGCGTCGTCCGTGATCGGTTACCCAAAAGAGAAGAAGCCCCTCCCGGAGGAGGGGCTTCCAAGGGCTCAGTGAAGAACCGCGCTTACGCGACGGTTACTTGCACTGTGTCGGCGCGTACTTCGAGGGCAGGTTCGGGGTGTACGTCGTCGGGAGCTGCATCTTGATGGCTGCAGCGGTCGCGCTCGTCGCCGACGTGCAGGCCCAGTCGATGCTGCCCGTGTTGGCGCCGACACCGCTCAGGAGCGTGTACGCGCCAGCAACCTGAATCTGCGGGGTCAGTACGAGCAACATGCCGTTCAGCTGCGGGGTGTTCGCACTGAAAGCCACCTCGATTTCGCCGTCCGTGCCGGACACGAAAATGTTGCTGACGTACTTGGTCGCAGAGAACGTCCAGTTGGTCGACACGGCCGCAACGCCGGTGATGCCGTTCGACTGGAAGCCCTCGGAGACGGCCGTCTTAGCGGCATCAGCGAGGTTCAAGCCTTCGGACACCTTCGCGCGAATCGTGTAGTCCTGATACGCCGGGATCGCAATCGCGGCGAGAATGCCGATGATCGCGACAACGATCATCAGCTCGATAAGGGTAAAACCCTTTTGCACAGCCTTCATTTAGAAACTCCTAGAAAGATTTGAGATAAACAGTAGCGGCGCAAAACGGGCGCCCGCAGAAAAGGAAGCAAGGGACATGCCAGTCCCTCTGGAGCGCGCTATGTATTTGATTCTCATGTAGAAGATCACTCTCAAGCCCTGCTCCCTACCCGTCGCGGAGTGACGTCAGGCGCCGGTTTTCGCGTCACAAAGTGCCCCAGATCGTCACTCCCCCAAAGCCGCAAAGCACTAGTCGATGCCGAGCTTTTTGATGCGATAGCGCAAGGCCCGAAAGCTCATCCCGAGCAGCTTCGCCGCAGCGGTCTTGTTGTAGCGGGTTTTCTCGAGCGCCTTCACGATGGCATCGCGCTCGATCGTCTCGAGCTGACTGCCAAGCGCAGCGCTGCCATCGGTGCTCGCCGCCAGGTTCGCGGGGACATTTTCCGCGGCCGGGCGTGCGCTCGCCCGCAGGCGGATGTGCTCGGGCGTGATCACCCCGCCGGTGCTGAGCGTGAGCGCCCGCTCGAGCACGTTTTCGAGTTCGCGCACGTTGCCGGGGAAGGGGTACTGCTCGAGCATCACCACGGCCTCCGCGGAGAGCTCAGGTACCGGGGCGTCGGTGCGGTGCGCGAGGCGTCTGAGGATCGCCACGGCGATCTCGGCAATATCGGCGCTGCGCTCGCGCAGTGCCGCGACGCGCAACTCGATCACGTTGATCCGGTAGTAGAGGTCTTCCCGGAACAGGCCCTGGGCGACCAGATCGCCGAGATTCTTGTGGGTCGCGGACAGGATACGCACATCGACCGTCTCTTCGCGCGATTCTCCGACCGGGCGCACGGTCTTCTCCTGCACCACGCGCAGCAGCTTTACCTGCATGTGCAGCGGCAGGTCCGCCACCTCATCGAGAAACAGCGTGCCGCCTTCGGCACTTTGCACGAGTCCCTTTTTGTCGGCGACGGCGCCGGTGAAGCTGCCACGTTTGTGACCGAAGAACTCGCTCTCCATGAGCTCGGTGGGGATGGCGCCGCAGTTCACGGCGACGAACGGTCCCTCGCGCCGCGCGCCGCTCTCGTGAATCATGCGCGCGACGAGCTCCTTGCCCGTGCCGGACTCGCCGCAGATATGCACCGGCGCCTGACTGCGGGCCACCCGCGCGATCATGTCGCGCAACTGCTCCATGACCGGGGTGCTGCCGACCAGACGCGGACCACTGAGCGTTGCGCTCACATCGCCATCGATCGTCGTGCGCAGCTTGATGGCGCTGCCGACGAGCTTGCGCAGCACACCGAGGTCGAGAGGCTTCGAGACGAAATCGAACGCACCGAGTTTGAGTGCGCGTACCGCGGACTCGACGTTGCCATGCGCGGTGATGACGGCGACCGGCACGCTCGGGCGGTGCTCTTGGATCCAGGCAACCAGATCGAGCCCATCGCCATCGGGCAGGCGCATGTCGGTGAGGCAGAGGTCGAAGCGCTCCGCCTTGAGGAGCCTGCGGGCCTCACTCAGATCGGGCGCGGTGCGCGTCTGCAGATTCATGCGGCTGAGCGTCAGGCCGACGAGCTCGAGGAGATCGGGCTCATCGTCGACCACGAGCACCACGGGCTGCTCGTTTGGGTTGCGGCTGCTGCTCGGTGGGCTGGCGTTCATGCGACCTCCCACCGGCGTGGGTCGGCGAACACCAGTCGGAAGATGCTGCCACCGTTCGTGCGCGCCTCGTAGAGAAGCGTCGCGCCGTTCGTCTGCGCCAGCTCGCGGGCGAGGAACAGACCAAGCCCCGTGCCGCGGCCGCCGCTGTAGAAGGGTTCGAAGATGCGCTCGCTGAGCTCGGGCGGCACGCCGCCGCCGCGGTCCGCGACCTCAAGAAACGGCCGGCCGCTGCTCCCGCCCATGCGCCCGTAGCGAATCTCGACGATCTTGCGCGCGTCGTCGCCGATCGCGTGCTTGAGTGCATTCTCGCAGAGGTTCCAAAGTATCTGGCGCAGCTGATCGGGATCGACGCGCACCTCGATATCGGAGTTGCCGGTCACCGTAAGGCGCGCGGGCGGCCACTGCATGGTCTCGCAGAACTCCTCGCGAAACTCCTCGGTCCAGGAGCGCAGCGGCAGCCGTTCGAGCCGCGCCGCCTCGCGCCGTGAGAGCCGCTGCACGTTATCGATGATGCCGCTCACCCGCTCGGCGTTACTGCGGATGATCTGCGTGAGGCGCCGATCATCCTCGGTGAGGCTGCTCGATTCGGCGAGCAGCTGTCCGGCATGACTCATGGCGCCGACCGGGTTACGGATCTCGTGCGCGATGCTCGCACCGAGTCGGCCGAGCGAGGCGAGCTTCGATTGCTGAACCTTCTCATCGAGCAGGCTCGTGTCCTCGAGGAAGACGAGCACCGGCCCCGGGCTCACCGTGCCGAGCGGGGCGAAGTGCGCGTGGATCAGCCGCGCCCCGTCCGCGGCCACAAAGCTCTGATCGGCCGTGCCGCCGCCCGCGCCCTGCCCCTGTCGCCACGACTCGAGCAGGTAGAGAAGCCGCGGCGATGTCTCGCCGATCAGCGCGTCGGGGTAAGCCTTGTCATCCCCGAGCATCTCGGCGGCGGACTCGTTGATCAGGCGGATGCGGTCGCGGGCGTCGACGACCAGGATGCTCTCGCGCAGGTGCTGCACGATGTACTGCGAGAGCTGCGCCATGTTGGCGAGGTCGAGTTCCTGGCGGCGCACGAGTGCCTCGCTCTCGCGCAGGCGGTTCGCCACGGGCCAGGTCGCGAGCGCCACGACGAACAGCACCGCTCCGAAGACCCCGGCGGTAAAGAAGTCGGCGGGCGGGGCGGCGTCGGCGACGCCCGCGAAGATCTGCTGCAGCAGTACGGCGAGCGCCGCAAGCGACGCGATCAGGAGCGCATCGCGCCGGTCGGCGAGCACGGTGAGCGCAAGCACGGGCAGCACGAGCAGGATCGCGAAGCCGCTCGCCACGCCGCCGCTCGCGAAGAGAATGAAGGCGAGCGCGAGCGCATCGACGCTCGCGTTCACAAGCGCCACGATGCGCAGGCTCGACCACTTGAGCCGCCGCGCAATGATCAGAAGCAGCGCCGCGGTGAAGTAGGCGATGCAGGCCGAGACGAACAGCCGCGGCCGCGCCGTGAGCAGCCCCCACCCCGGGCCCGCAAGCTCCTGCGTCGCGAGCAGCAGCAGCGGCACGAGCAACCGATAGAGGCTGAGCAGCCCGATGACGCGCCAGGCGAGATCGCTCGGTGTCAGGTTTGGGGCGGCGACGCTGAGGGGCGTTGCAGACACGCTTGCGGGTAGTTCAGGGGTAAAAAGACGAGGCGCGACTCTAGCATCTTCGCGACGGACCAAACGCGATACGCATCGCACGTTACCCTGCAGCGGGCGGCCCGCGGCCTCGCTGGTCACGGGCGGGCATTTTCGAGGAGAATGCGCGCTTTACGCGCGCCGGGCGGCACCGATGAATCTGCACGAATACCAGGCCAAGGAGCTCTTCCGCAGCTACGGAATTCCCATCCCCCCGGGCGCCGTCGCCGCCACCCCGGATGAGGCGGCCGCCGCCGCCCGCGCACTCGGCGGGGCGCTCTGGGTGGTGAAGGCACAGGTGCACGCGGGCGGGCGCGGCAAGGCGGGCGGAGTGAAGCTCGCGCACGATGTCGAGGGCGTGCGCGCCGCCGCCGCGGAACTGCTCGGCAAACATCTCGTCACGCGCCAGACCGACGCGGCGGGACTTTTGGTCTCGCACGTGTATGTGGAATCGGGATCGGAAATTGCCCGCGAGATGTATCTCTCGCTCACCTTGAATCGCGAACGCGGCCGCATCGCGCTCATCGCCTCGGCCTCGGGCGGCATGGACATCGAGGAAGTGGCGCAAAGCGCGCCCGAGCAGATCCTCGCGACCACCGTGCATCCCGCGACGGGCCTCGAGCCTTATCAGGCGCGCGAACTCGCCTATGGACTGCGCCTTCCCGCCCCGCAGGTCGGGGAGTTTCAGGCGCTCGCGAGCGCCTTGTACCGGCTATACGAGGAGAAGGATCTGAGCCTCCTCGAGGTCAACCCGCTCGTCGTCACGCGCGCGGGCGCGCTGCTTGCGCTCGATGCCAAGATCAACGTCGACGACAACGCGCTCTTCCGCCATCCCGAGCTCGCCGCGCTGCGCGATGTGAGCCAGGAGGATCCGCTCGAGCGCCGCGCGCGCGAGCACGATCTCAACTACGTGTCGCTCGATGGGGATATCGCCTGCATGGTGAACGGCGCGGGACTCGCGATGGCGACCATGGATCTGATCAAGCTGCACGGGGGCGCGCCTGCGAACTTTCTCGATGTCGGCGGCGGCGCCACGAGTGAGCGCGTGACCGCGGCGTTCGAGCTGATCCTCTCGAATCCGAAGGTGCGCGCGGTACTCGTCAACATCTTCGGTGGCATCGTGCGCTGCGACCTGATCGCCGATGGGATCATCAACGCGGTGAAGAAGGTCGGGGTGCGCGTGCCGGTTGTGGTGCGGCTCGAAGGCACGAACGCCGAGGAGGCGCGCGCCATGCTCGCACGCAGCGGCCTCGCGATCACCGCGGCCTCGGATCTCACCGACGCGGCACGCAAGGTGGTGGCGGCCGCTGCGCGGGGCCGCACGTGAGCATCCTCGTCAACCGCAACACGCGCGTCATCTGCCAGGGCTTCACCGGCAAGCAGGGGACCTTTCACTCCGAGCAGGCGCTGCTGTATGGCACGAAGCTCGTCGGCGGGGTGACCCCGGGGCGCGGCGGGCAGCAGCACCTCGGGTTGCCGGTGTTCGACACCGTGAGACAGGCCGTGCGTGCGACCGAGGCGACCACCAGCATGATCTACGTGCCGGCGGCGGCGGCCGCGGATTCGATTCTCGAGGCGATTGATGCCGGACTCGAGCTCGTGGTCTGCATCACCGAGGGCGTGCCGATCGCCGACATGGTGCGGGTGAAGGCGGCGCTCGCGGGCTCCGCCACGCGCCTCGTCGGTCCCAACTGCCCCGGCGTCATCACCCCGGGGGAATGCAAGGTCGGCATCATGCCGGGCTTCATCCATAAGAAAGGCAGTGTGGGCATTGTTTCCCGCTCGGGCACCCTGACTTATGAGGCGGTGTTTCAGACGACGCAGAACGGCCTCGGCCAGAGTACCTGCGTCGGAATCGGCGGCGATCCGGTGCGTGGCATGAACTTCATCGAGGTGCTCGAGCTCTTCGAGCGCGACCCGCGCACCGAGGGCATCATTCTCGTCGGCGAGATCGGCGGCAGCGATGAGGAAGCCGCCGCCGCTTACATTCGCAGGTTCGTCACCAAGCCCGTGGTCGCCTACGTCGCGGGCGTCACCGCCCCGCCCGGCAAGCGCATGGGTCACGCCGGCGCGATCGTCGCGGGCGGCCATGGCACCGCCGCGGAGAAATATGCGGCGTTTGCCATGGCGGGTGTACGCACCGTGAAGTCTCCCGCCGAGCTCGGTACGGCGATGGCTGCGCTCCTGCGCCGTCGCGCCGCCGCCGCGCGCGCGCTCAAGCCTGCGACGGCACCGGGAACGGCACCGGCGCGCTCGCCGCGCGTTGCAAAGAGCGCGCCCCGGCGCGCTGCTCCCCGCAAGACTGCGCGAGCGCGCAAGCGCCGTGCGAAGGGCAGACGCCGCTGAGTCGTGGGACAATGGAGTTTGTTTGGCGGGCGGTGGCGTGTGCATGAGTGAGCCTCTCAGGATCGCACTCGCACAGTTGAATCTTCTCGTCGGGGACGTTGAAGGCAACGCCGCGCGCGTCGTACGCAGTGCGCGCGAGGCGCGCGCCGAGCACGGCGCGGACCTCGTGCTCTTCCCCGAGCTCACGCTCTCGGGTTATCCGCCCGAGGATCTCCTCTTTCACCGCGGCTTTCGCCGCCAGATCGAGCGTGGGCTCGCGCGTGTGCGGACCGAGGTGAGCGACACCGCGGTCATGGTGGGATTCCCCGAATACAGCGGCGCGGAGATCTACAACTCCGCCGCGCTCATTGCCGGGGGCGAGATTCTCGCGATCCACAGAAAGATCGAACTTCCCAACTACAAGGTGTTCGACGAAAAGCGCTACTTCCGCCCCGGGAGTCAGCCGACGGTCGCGGACTTTCACGGCTTCAAGCTCGGACTCCTCATCTGCGAGGACATCTGGGAGGCGCCGGCTGCGCAGCTCTCACGCGCCGCCGGCGCGGAGCTGCTGCTCGTCATCAACGCCTCGCCTTACGAGATCCACAAGCAGCGCGAGCGCGAGACGATCGCGCGCGCACGCATCCGCGATGTCGGCCTGCCGCTCGCCTATGTGGGGCTCCTCGGCGGTCAGGACGAGCTCGTCTTCGATGGCAACTCCTTCGTCATGGACGCGCACGGGCAGCTCGCGATGCGTGCGCCGCCCTTCGTCGAGGGCACCTATCCGGCGCAGTTCGCGCGCACCGCGGGTGGGGAAGTGGTGCCGCACGCCGGTCACATCGCCGAAGAACTGAGCGATGAGGCGAGCGTCTACCGGGCGCTCGTCACGGGGGTGCGCGACTACGTGCACAAGCACGGTTTCCCCGGAGTGGTGATGGGTCTTTCCGGCGGCATCGATTCGGCTCTCACACTCGCGGTCGCGGTCGATGCGCTCGGCAAGGATCAGGTGCACGCCGTCATGATGCCCTCGCGCTATACCTCGGCGATGAGCCTTGAGGACGCAAAGGCGCAGGCCGAGACGCTCGGTATCAAATACAGCGTGCTCTCGATCGAAGGCATGCTCGAGGCCACCCTCGGCACGCTCAAGAACGAGTTCGCCGGCCGGCCGGCCGATGCGACCGAGGAGAACATCCAGTCCCGCTGCCGGATGCTCCTGCTCATGGGACTCTCCAACAAGACCGGGCGGATGCTGCTCACCACCGGTAATAAGAGCGAGATGGCGGTCGGCTACGCGACACTCTATGGCGATATGGCGGGCGGCTTCGCGCCCATCAAGGACTGCAGCAAGCTCCTTATCTACCGCCTCGCGAACTACCGCAACACGCTCAGCCCCGTGATACCCGCGCGTGTGATCGCGCGGGCGCCTTCGGCGGAACTACGCCCCGGGCAGAAGGATTCCGATTCGCTCCCGCCCTATGAAGTGCTTGATCCGATTCTCGAGGCGTTTATCGAAGAGGATCTCTCGGTCGATGAGATCGAGGCGCGCGGCTTCGATCGCGCGACCATCGGTCGGGTGCTCGATCTCGTCAAGCGCAACGAATACAAGCGCCGCCAGGCACCGCCCGGGGTGCGGGTCAGCCGTCGCGCCTTCGGACGTGACTGGCGTTATCCGATCACGAGCGGCTATCGCCGCTGAGCGGCTCGCGCGTGCTCAGAAGTTCCACCAATGTCCTTTGGTGGCGGCCTTGTCGGTCGCCACCGAGGCGGAAAAGTTGAGCGCGTAGACCTCGCGCGCTTGCACGGCGAGGGGCTGCAGATCGAGCTTGTCGTAGCTGTTGATGAGGATCTCGAGCGCATCACGCGTAGCCGGGGCACCGTCAAACTGTTCGATCGCACCCCGAGCGCGCTGGGCCGCTGCCACGTAGGCGCCGCGCTTGAAGTAGTAGCGGGCGACGTGCACCTCGTAGCTCGCGAGGCGGTCGCGCAGATACACCATGCGCTGCAGCGCATCGTGCGCGTACACGCTCTTCGGGTACTGCTCGACGACGGTCTTGAAGGAGGCGAACGACTTGCGGGCGTTGCTCGGCGCGCGCTTGGTGAGGTCGGCGCGGAACAAAGACTCGATGGCGTTCGGCGGGTGCTCGAAGTCGACGAGTCCCTTCACGTACCAGGCGTAGTCGACGCGCGGATGGGTGGGATTCTCGCGGATGAAGGTGTCGGCCGCATCGGTCGCGGACTCACTCTCACCCGCGCGATAATATGCGTAGATGAGATCAAGCCGCGCCTGGCGTGACTCGTCGGTGAAGGGGAAGCGTGCCGTCAGCTGCTCGTAAGTTTTGATGGCGCCGTTGTAGTCGTAGCTGTCGAGACTCTTGTGGGCCTTCTTGTAGAGGGCCTCGGGAGTGACCTTCTTGTCCTGTTGCTGCTTGTGACTGGCGCAGCCCGACACCGTGAGCAGGGCAATCGACAGTGCGAGCAGGCTTGCGCGCACCGGACCGGACAAGTACATCTGGAAGGGGCCTTTCTTTTGGCTTCGCGCCGTGTTGCGCCGAGTATAGCTAATCCCGAGCCAGTCCTTGCGACCGCGCCGGAGGCGGGAGAGTTCCGCACGCACGAGTTGACGCTGCCTGAGGAGGCCTCGGGACTGCGCTTCGACCAGGCGCTCGCGCGCTCGCTGCCGCAATACTCGCGCGCGGCACTACAAGCGTGGATCGCCTCGGGTGCGGTGCGTGTCGCGGGGCGCGAGCTGCGCGGCAAGGACCGTGTGCATGGCGGTGAGCAGGTGCGCATCAACGTCCGGCTCGCCGAGCAAACACGCCTCGCCCCCGAGGCGCTGCCGCTTGCGATTGTGTACCGGGATCGCGCGCTCTTCATCATCGATAAACCAGCGGGTCTCGTGGTGCATCCCGGAGCGGGCAACCCGCGCCACACCCTCCAGAACGCCCTCCTCGCCGCCGATCCGAAGCTCGCGCTCGTACCACGCTCGGGTCTCGTGCATCGGCTCGACAAGGACACCTCGGGGCTGCTGATCGTGGCGCGCACTCCCGAGGCGCACACGGCACTCGCCGCCGCGCTCGCCCAGCACACGATCACGCGCGAGTACCTCGCGCTCTGCACGGGAGTGCTAAGCGGAGGCGGGACGATCCGTGAGCCGATCGGCCGCCACCGCACGCAGCGCACGCGCATGGCGGTGCGGCCCGGGGGGCGAGCGGCAGTCACTCACTATCGCATCGAGCGGCGCTTCGCCGCGCACACGCTCTTGCGTGTCACGCTCGAGACCGGCCGCACGCATCAAATCCGCGTGCATCTCGCACACGCCGGCTTTCCGCTTGTTGGCGATGCGCTTTATGGCGGACGGCGGCGAATTCCACGCGGCTGCCCCCCCGAGCTGCGCGCTGAACTTGCGGCTTTCCCGCGCCAGGCGCTGCATGCGGCGCGCCTGAAGTTCGCCCATCCGCTGAGCGGCCGCGCACTCGAGTTCGCATCGCCACTCCCCGCCGACATGGAGCGCCTCCTCGTCGCGCTCGAGACGGCCGAGCGGTGAGCAACGCGGGCGGCAATTCGCTGGAAGTCATCACCGCCGCCTGGCCGGCGCCGCCCACCGTGCGCACGGCGTTCACGCTGCGCACGGGCGGGGTGAGCAGCAAACCCTTCGATTCGCTCAATGTCGGCGCGCAGGTTGGCGACAGCCCGTCCGCGGTCGCGGCGAACCGCGAGCGCGTGCGCGAGCATCTCGCGCTCCGCGGCGAGCCCGCCTGGCTCGAGCAGGTGCATGGCACCCGGGTCGTCGATCTTGATGCAGGAGAGATCCAAGGACCTGCCGACGCTGTCATCGCCCGCCGCAGCGGTGGCGTCTGCGTCGTGCAGGTCGCGGACTGCCTGCCCGTCTTCCTTGCAGCGCGCGATGGCAGCGCCATTGCCGCCGCCCACGCGGGCTGGAGAGGGTTGGCCGCCGGGGTTCTCGAGGCCACGATTGCCGCTCTCGATGTCGCCCCGCAGAAGCTCATCGCCTGGCTCGGACCCGCGATCAGCGCCAGGCATTTCGAGGTGGGCGAGGAGGTGCGCGCGGCTTTCATCGCGCGCGCGGCCGGCGCAGTGGCCGCGTTCAGCGCGAACGAGCGCGGACGCTGGCAGTGCGATCTCGTGGCGCTCGCGCGGCAGCGGCTCGAGGCGAGCGGCGTGCGCACGGTGTTCGGGGGTGAGTGGTGCACGTACGCGGACCGGCGGCGTTTTTTCTCCTACCGACGCGACGGGCAGTGCGGGCGGATGGCGGCCCTGATCTGGCTCGCATGAGTATTGCGGGCGTCGCAGCCGAGCGCGGCGGGTGCTGACGTGCCGCTGCTCCTCCTCACGCTCCTTTGCGCTGCGCTGGGCGGCATGGCGAGCGCCGCCTTCGCGATAGCTTTCCTCTGGGTCCCCGAGCATCGCAGCGCACAAGTACTCCCGCATTTTCTGAGCTTCGCCACCGGAGCGCTCCTCGGCGCGGCGCTTCTTGGGCTCCTTCCCGAAGCGATCGAGCATGTGGGCGCTGGCGGTGCGCGCGGCATCGGTTGGGCGTTGATCGGCGGCCTCGGATTCTTCTTCATCATCGAGAAGCTCGTGCTTTGGTGGCACGTGCACGCCCACGATGAGAACGGACATCACCGCGGCCACGACCATCGGCGCGAGCGTGCGGCGGGAGTGCTCGTGCTCCTCGGCGACAGCATTCACAACGCGCTCGATGGCGTACTGATCGCCGCGGCCTTTCTCACGAGCGTCTCACTTGGACTCCTTACCACCTTCGCCGTGGCCGCCCACGAAGTCCCGCATCGCGTCGGCGACTTCGCAATCCTGGTCCAGGCAGGCCTCTCGCGCAGGCGCGCGTTGTTACTGAATCTGGCGACTGGTGTGGCCGCCCTGGTCGGGGCGCTCGGTGCCTATAGCGCACTCCGACAGGCAGTCGGTGTCCTGCCGTACGCGCTCGCCTTCGCCGCAGCGGGGTTCCTCTACATCGCGGTGGCCGGGCTCATCCCCGGGCTGCAGCGGCGCGCCGACCCGCGCACGAGTGCCCTCCAGGTGCTGCTCATCGCCTTGGGTGTCGCGGTGATCGCTGCCGCCGAACGGTTGACGCGCGAGTAGGCCTGGCGCGAGGCTACGCGGACCGGACCGCCGCGCTTAGGGGGCGGCGGACGGCGCAGCCCCTTGAATGGGCTGCGAATAGTCCCCACAAACCGAAAAACCCACCTCAGGGTCTCCTATGCGCATGGATAAGCTCACCAGCCGGTTTCAGCAGGCGCTGGCCGACGCCCAGTCGCTCGCGCTCGGCCGCGACCACCAGTTTCTCGAGCCGGCGCACGTGCTGCTCGCGATGCTCGACACCTCCGGCGGCACCGTGCGACCGCTGCTCATGAAGGCGGGAGCTGACGTCAATAAGCTGCGTGCGGGACTTCTCGCACTCTTGGACGGCCTGCCGAAGGTGGAAGGCACCCCAGGCGAGATCCATATCTCGAATGAGCTCAACCGCCTGCTGAACGTGACCGACAAGCTCGCGCAGCAGCGCGGCGATCAGTTCATTCCGAGCGAACTGTTCGTGCTGGCCGCGTTTGAAGAGCGCACGCTCGCGCGTCTGTTCAAGGACTCGGGGGTGGTGCGCGGCGCAGTCGAGAAGGCGATCGATGAGGTGCGTGGGGGCGAGAAGGTTCAGGACGCCAATGCCGAAGAGGGCCGCCAGTCGCTCGAGAAGTACACGATCGACCTTACCGAACGCGCCGCCTCAGGCAAGCTCGATCCGGTGATCGGGCGCGATGACGAGATTCGCCGCACGATCCAGGTGCTCGCGCGCCGTACCAAGAACAACCCCGTTCTGATCGGCGAGCCGGGCGTCGGCAAGACCGCGATCGTCGAAGGTCTCGCGCAACGCATCATCAACGCCGAGGTCCCCGAGGGCCTCAAGAACAAGCGCATCCTCGCGCTCGACATGGGCGCTCTCATCGCCGGCGCCAAGTTCCGCGGCGAGTTCGAGGAACGTCTGAAAGGCGTGCTCAAGGATCTCGCCAAGCAGCAAGGGCAGATCATTCTCTTTATCGATGAGCTGCACACCATGGTCGGCGCCGGCAAGGCCGAAGGCGCCATGGATGCGGGCAACATGCTCAAGCCCGCTCTCGCGCGCGGGGAGCTGCACTGTGTTGGCGCCACGACCCTCGATGAGTACCGCAAGTACCTCGAGAAAGATGCCGCGCTCGAGCGGCGCTTCCAGAAGGTGCTCGTTGATGAGCCCTCCGTCGAGGACACGATCGCAATCCTGAGAGGTCTCAAGGAGCGTTACGAGGTACACCATAAGGTCGAGATCACCGACCCCGCGATCGTCGCGGCGGCAACGCTCTCACATCGCTACATCGCTGACCGCCAGCTTCCCGACAAGGCGATCGATCTCATCGATGAGGCCGCGGCACGGATCCGCATGGAGATCGACTCCAAGCCCGAGGCGCTCGACAAGCTCGAACGGCGCATCATTCAGCTGAAGATCGAGGAAGAAGCCCTCAAGAAGGAGAAGGACGAGGCCTCGCGTCAGCGTCTCTCGACGCTCGAAGGAACGCTCAACGGACTCGAGAAGGAATACGCCGACCTCGAGGAGGTGTGGAAGTCCGAGAAGGCGGAGCTTCAGGGTGCCGCGCAGATCCGCGAGCAGCTCGATCGCGCGCGGCTCGAGCTCGATGCGGCGCGCCGCGCCGGCAATCTCGGTCGCATGGCGGAGCTGCAGTACGGGAAGATTCCGGAACTCGAGAAGCGCTTGAGTGCCGCCGTGGCCGCCGAGGCCAAGGCGCCGACCCTCGTGCGCAACAAGGTGACCGAGGAAGAGATCGCGGAAGTCGTCTCGAAGTGGACCGGGATCCCGGTCTCGAAGATGCTCCAGGGCGAGAAGGAGAAACTCCTGCACATGGAGGCGGCGCTCGGCAAGCGCGTCGTGGGTCAGGATGAGGCGCTGCGCATCGTCTCGAATGCCATTCGTCGCTCGCGCTCCGGGCTCGCCGATCCGCGCCGGCCGACCGGCTCGTTCCTCTTTCTCGGACCGACGGGGGTCGGCAAGACCGAGCTCTCCAAGGCGCTGGCCGAATTCCTCTTCGACACCGAAGAGGCAATGATCCGCATCGATATGTCGGAGTTCATGGAGAAGCACTCAGTGGCGCGCCTGATCGGCGCCCCGCCGGGCTACGTCGGTTACGAGGAGGGTGGCTATCTCACCGAGGCGGTGCGTCGGCGGCCCTACTCGGTGATCCTGCTCGATGAGGTGGAGAAGGCGCACCCGGATGTCTTCAACGTGCTGCTGCAGGTGCTCGATGATGGTCGGCTGACCGATGGTCAGGGGCGCACGGTCGACTTCCGCAACACCATCATCATCATGACTTCGAACCTCGGCTCGCAGCTCATCCAGGAGTATGCCGGCGAGAAGAACTACGCCAAGATGAAGAGTGCGGTGATGGAGGTCGTGCAGCAGAGCTTTAGGCCTGAATTCATCAACCGCATCGACGACATCGTGGTGTTTCACCCGCTCGGGACGAAGCAGATCCGCGCGATCGTCGATATTCAGCTCCTCTACCTGCGCAAACGCCTGCAGGAGCGCAACATGGATCTCACGCTCGATGATGCCGCGCGTGACCTCCTCGGCGAGGCGGGCTTTGACCCCGTGTACGGCGCGCGGCCCCTCAAGCGGGCGATCCAGCAGCAGATCGAGAACCCCCTCGCGCAGCGCATCCTCGAGGGCGAGTTCGGGCCCGGCGACACGATCCGCGTCGGCGCCCGCGACGGGCAACTCGTGTTCTCCGGGGTCGAGACACGCAAGGCGGCGCGCGGCTAACTCCGCGCGTGCACCTTGCGGCGAGTGACGCCGTCGCTCCGTTATAATCCTGTCAACGACACCGCTGCGACATAACATCTCATGCCGTTCTACGAATACGAATGCCAGGCCTGCAAGTACTACACCGAGGTCATGCAGAAGATCAGCGATCCGCCGCTGATCGAGTGCCCCTCCTGTAAAAAGCGCGCGCTGAAGAAACTGGTCTCGGCACCGGTCTTTCGCCTGAAAGGCGGCGGCTGGTACGAGACAGACTTCAAATCCGATAAGGAGAACAAACGCAACCTGCTCGGCGCCGAAAAGGAAGAGTCCAAAGCCGAGAGCAAGGGCGAGACCACCAAGGAGAGCAAGCCCGCCGAGAAGGAGGCCAAGGAGCCGAAAGCGGCCGAACCGAAGGCGGCGAGCGGGGGTACAACCGAGACGCGTGGCGCGGGCGGCCGCGTCACGGTGCCCGTGAAGTCTGCCCGCGGTGGCTCACACAAACCGACCAGGCGCCTGAAAGCGAAGCGCGCGCGGCGGACACGCCGCTGAGGTATGAACGGCGGTACGCGAAAGTGGACCCTGCGGCGCTATCTCGTCGCCGGGGTGCTCGTCTGGCTGCCGATCCTCGCCACCATCTGGGTGGTGAGCTTCATGCTGCAGCTCACCGACCGCACGCTGCTGCTCTTGCCGCCTGCGTATCGGCCCGAGACACTGGTCGGGTTCGCACTGCCGGGGCTGGGCGCCGTGGTGGTGTTCCTCGTCCTGCTCGTGACGGGGCTCCTGGTCACGAACCTGATCGGCCGGCAGCTCATTGTCTGGGGCGAGGAGCTTCTCAACCGCATTCCGGTCGTGCGCTCCGTGTATGGCGGTGTCAAGAGCTTCGCCGAGAGCGTTTTCTCGCAATCGAGCTCTTTTCGCCGCGTGGTGATGCTCGAATACCCGCGCAAGGGGGCCTGGAGCATCGGCTTTCTCACCGCCGAGGATGTTCCCGAGGTGAGCGAGAAGCTCAGGGAGCCGCACGTTGCGGTCTATATCTCGGCGGCGCTCAATGCGACCGCCGGCGTCCTCCTCATCGTGCCGCGCCGCGACGTTATCGATCTCGAGATGTCGGTCGACGCGGCAATCAAGATGATCATCAGTTGCGGGGTCGTGGTTCCCCCGGCGGCGGTTGCGCCGAAGCCCCCGATCGCCAAACCTGCCGCCTGAAACGCGGACCGCTGCGGAGGAATTGCCACAGTGAAGGCCATGCGCCTTCTCGCGCCACACTCTGAGCTCACTCTCGCCGAGCTCGACCTTCCTCCGCCCGAAGGGCACGAGGTGCGGATCCGGGTCGAGGCCTGCGGCGTCTGCCGTACCGATCTGCACCTGATCGACAACGAGCTGCCGGACATTCACTGTCCGATCACCCCCGGACACGAGATCGTCGGGCGCGTCACCGCGCGCGGACCCGACGTCACGCGGCTGCAGCTCGGCGAGCGCGTGGGCGTACCCTGGCTCGCTTATACCTGCGGCGTCTGCCGCTACTGCCGCGCGGGGCTCGAGAACCTCTGTGAGAACGCGCGTTTCACAGGGTACAGCCGTGATGGCGGTTACGCGGAGGAGGTGCTCGCGGACGAGCGTTACTGCTTCCCGCTGCCGGCCGAGGCGGACGCCGCGGCGCTTGCGCCACTGCTTTGCGCGGGGCTCATCGGCTACCGGGCCTACCGCGCGGCCGGCGAGGCAGAGCGGCTCGGTCTTTATGGGTTCGGCGCCGCGGCGCACCTGCTCGCACAGGTGGCGCGGCATCAAGGACGAGAGGTGTTTGCCTTTACGCGCCCGGGCGATGTGGCGGGTCAGCGGGCTGCCCGCGAGCTCGGCGCCCGCTGGGCCGGCGGATCGGATGAGCGCCCTCCCGAGACCCTCGACGCCGCGATCATCTTCGCCGCCGTCGGAGCTCTCATACCTGCAGCACTCGAGGTCGTGCGCCCGGGCGGCCGTGTCGTGTGCGCGGGCATTCACATGAGCGATGTGCCGGCATTCCCGTACCGGCTGCTTTGGGGCGAGCGTTCGGTGTCATCGGTGGCGAACCTTACCCGTGCTGACGGCGCCGAGTTTCTCTCGCTCGCACGGCGCCTGAAGATCAGCCCCACGGTCGAGCGCTTTGCCCTCACCGACGCGAATCGGGCACTTGCGCAGCTGCGGGAGGGCGCGCTGAGCGGGACGGCCGTGCTCGAATTGCCGGCAGATTGAGCCTTGTAGTTGCGGCGGGCGGGGGCGCTTCCTTAACATCGCGCGCCTCATGCGCTCACATTACGCAGGACAGGTCGACCAGAAGCTCCTTGGCCAGGAGGTCACGGTGGCGGGCTGGGTGCATCGCCGTCGCGACCACGGCGGGGTCATTTTCGTCGACCTGCGCGATCGCGAGGGACTGCTACAGATCGTCTTCGATCCTGAAAACCCGGCGGTCTTCAAGGAGGCTGAGCGGCTGCGCAGCGAGTACGTCGTCAAGGTGATCGGCCGGGTTCGCGAGCGCCCGCCGGGAACCGTGAACGCGAACCTCGCCTCGGGGCGCGTGGAAGTTCTCGCCAAAGAGCTCGAGGTCCTCAACCGCTCCGAGCCGCTCCCGTTCCAGCTCGATGAACAGGTGGGCGAGGAGGTGCGGCTGCGCTATCGGTATCTTGATCTGCGCCGTGAGATCATGAACGCGCGGCTACGCCTGCGTCACCAGATCACGCGCTCGATGCGCCGCTATCTCGATGAGCACGGTTTCATCGATCTCGAAACGCCCATGTTGACCAAGGCGACCCCCGAGGGCGCGCGCGACTACCTCGTGCCGAGCCGCACGCACCCGGGCAAATTCTTTGCTCTCCCGCAATCGCCGCAGATCTTCAAGCAGTTGCTGATGATTGCGGGCTTCGATCGCTACTACCAGATCGTGCGCTGCTTCCGCGACGAGGATCTGCGTGCTGATCGTCAGCCGGAATTTACCCAGCTCGACGTTGAGACCTCCTTCCTCGCTCAGGAAGAGATCATGCGGCTCATGGAGGGACTCATGCGCGTCGTGTTCAGGGAAGCGATCGGAGCCGAACTTCCCGATCCCTTCCCGCGCATGAGCTTTGCCGAAGCGATGCGCCGCTACGGCTCAGATAAGCCCGACCTGCGCATCGCGCTCGAGCTCGTCGACGTCGCTGATCTCGTGAAAGACAGCGATTTCAAGGTCTTTGCGGGTCCGGCGAATGATCCGGGAGGCCGGGTGGCGGCGCTGCGCGTCCCGGGCGGGGGCGCGATGCCGCGCTCACAGATCGATGAGCTGACGGCGTTCGTCGCACGTTACGGCGCGAAGGGTCTCGCCTATATCAAAGTGAACGAGCGCGCCAAGGGCCGCGCGGGGCTGCAGTCGCCGATCATCAAATTCCTCGCCGACGGTGCTCTCCAAGCCATCCTCGAGCGCACGGGTGCCGCCGACAACGACGTCATCTTCTTCGGCGCCGACCGTGCCAAGGTCGTCAACGATGCCCTCGGGGCGCTGCGGCTCAGAATCGGGGAGGAGCTCAAGCTCACGACGCCGGGGTGGCGGCCGGTTTGGGTGGTGGACTTCCCGATGTTTGAATGGGACAGCGAGGAGCGGCGCTGGGTCGCCATGCACCATCCTTTCACCGCACCGAAGAACGATGATCCCGTGGCGCTGCGCGCCGCCCCGGGGACCGCGCTCGCCAAGGCCTACGACATGGTGCTGAACGGCACGGAGATCGGCGGCGGCTCGGTGCGTATTCACCGCGAGCAGATGCAAGCGACGGTGTTTGAGCTCCTTGGCATTGCCGCCGAAGAGGCGCAGCGGAAATTCGGGTTCCTCCTCGATGCCCTCAAGTACGGCGCCCCGCCCCACGGGGGCATCGCCTTCGGACTCGACCGCCTCGCCATGCTGATCGCGGGCGCCGACAGCATCCGGGAGGTGATCGCCTTCCCGAAGACGCAGACCGCCGCCGATCCGCTCACCGACGCGCCGACCGAGGTGAGCGAGGCGCAGCTGCGTGAACTGCATATCCGGGTACGCGCCCCTTGAGGCGCTCCGCCCTCTGAGCTCACGTGTCGCCGGTCGTTTACGTGCATGGCCTTTGGATGCCGGGTGAGGAGTCACTCATCCTGCGCCATCGCCTCGCGCGCGAGTTCGAGCTCGAGCTGCACCCCTTCCGCTACGCCGCCACCGCTACCATGAGCGTCATCACCGCGCGGCTCGCGAACTTCGTCGCGCAATTCGACTCACCCGCGGTGCATTTTGTCGGCCACAGTCTCGGGGGTCTCGTCATCCATCGCTTCTTCGAGCGCTTCCCGGCCCAGCCTCCCGGCCGCGTGGTGTTCCTAGGCACTCCGAGCGTCGGCAGCCGCGCCGCCGAGCGCGCCGCGCGTTTCGCGCCCGTGGCGCACCTTATGGGGCAGTCGGTTGCCGAGGAGCTGCTGCAGCCGCGCGAGCGGCGCTGGAAGAGCGAGCGGCAGCTCGGCATCGTGGCGGGCAGCCAGCGGATTGGTTTCGGGCAGCTCGTGGCCGGGTTCAACGAAGCGAACGACGGAACGGTGGCGGTGCGCGAAACGCGCATGCCCGGTGCGACCGCGCATCTCGTGCTGCCGGTGAGCCACCTCGGGCTGCTCATGTCGGCCCGCGTCGCGCGCGAGACCGGAGGCTTTCTGACGCGCGGAAAATTTTCCGGAGCGGGCGAGGCCGAGTTCGCGAGCGCTCAGCGCGAGGTTTGATCGAGCAGACGGCGCAGCTCATAGAGCGTCGCGAGCGCCGCCTTCGGTGAGAGCTCATCAGGATCGAGCGTCGCGAGCGCCGCGCGCAAGGCATCGGGCAGCGCCGGCTCGCTCGGGCGGGCCGCGAGCGGCAACTCGCCCTGCGCGAGCTGCACACTGCTTCGCTGCCGGTCGCGTTCCGCCTCGAGTGCTTCGAGGTAGCGGCGCGCTTCGGCGATTACCGGGCGGGGGACGCCCGCGAGTTGCGCGACCTGCAGTCCGTAGCTGCGGTTCGCGGGGCCTTCCTTCACGGCGTGCAGGAATACGATGCCATCGCCGTGTTCGGTGGCATCGAGATGCACGTTGGCGCAACCCTCGACTTCGACCGCGAGGGTCGTGAGTTCGAAGTAGTGCGTAGCGAAGAGGGTGAATGCGCGGACGCGCAAGGCGATGTCACGCGCGACCGCCCAGGCGAGCGATAGTCCATCGAAGGTGCTCGTGCCGCGGCCGATCTCATCGAGCAGGATGAGGCTCTTTTCGGTTGCGTTGTGCAGGATGTTGGCCGCCTCCGTCATCTCGACCATGAAGGTCGAGCGGCCGCCCGCGAGATCATCCGCCGCGCCGATGCGCGTAAAGATCCGGTCGAGGGGGCCGAGCACCGCGCGCTCGGCAGGCACATAGCTGCCGAGGTGGGCGAGCACTGCAATGAGTGCCGCCTGCCGCATATAGGTCGATTTGCCACCCATGTTGGGGCCGGTGATGATCAGCATGCGCCGCTCGGCATCGAGCCGCAGGCCATTGGGGACGAAGGGCGAGCCTGCGAAGCGCTCGACGATCGGGTGACGGCCGCCATCGATCGTGAGGCGCTGCTCCGCTACCAGCTCGGGCCGTGTCCACTCGAGCGCTACGGCGCGCTCGGCGAGCGCCGCGAGCGCATCGAGCTCGGCGAGCGCGCGCGCCGTCTGCTGCAGCGGCCCAAGCTGCGCGATCAGAGCGTCGAGCAGCGCCTCATAGATTTCCTTTTCGCGCGCGAGCGCCTGCTCGCGCGCCGAGAGCACCTTGTCCTCGAAACGCTTGAGTTCAGGAGTTATGAAGCGCTCGGCGGATTTCACCGTCTGGCGGCGCTGATAGTCCGCGGGCACACGCTCGGCGTCGCGGCGGGCGATCTCGATGTAAAAGCCCTGTACGCGATTGTAGCCGAGCTTGAGCCCGGCGAGTCCGGTGCGCTCGCGCTCGCGCTTTTCGAGTTCGAGTAGGTATTCGTCGGTGTGCGTGGCGATGCGGCGCAGCTCATCGAGCCTGCGGTCATAGCCTGTAGCGATCACCTCGCCCTCGCGCAGGATCGTCGCAGGCTCGATGGCGATCGCTGCGGTGAGCAGCGACTCGATGTCGGCGTGCTCCGCGCTGCGCTCGCGCGCCTGGGCGAGCAGTGGCGAGTCGAAGGTCTCGAGCGCCGCACGCAGCTGCGGCAACACACGCAGCGCGGAGCGCAGCTGGGTGAGATCGCGCGGACGCGCCGAACGCAGCGCGACCCGGGCGAGAATGCGCTCGATGTCGCCCACACCCTCAAGATGCGCGCGCATCCCGAGGAAGCGACGCCCGTCGATGAACGCACCGAGCGCGTGGTAGCGGGCGCGCAGGAGCGAGTGATCGCGCAGCGGGCGGTTCAACCAGCGGCGCAGCTCACGCGATCCCATCGCGCTGATGCAGCTGTCGATCAGCGCGAAGAGCGTGGCGTCCGCCCGGCCGCTCAGACTCGTATCGAGCTCGAGATTGCGCCGGCTCGCGGCATCGAGCAGCAGCGCGTCGCTGCGCTCCTCGATTTGAAGGGCACGGATGTGCGGCAGTGCCGAGCGTTGCGTATCGCGCACGTACTCGAGCAACGCCCCGGCGGCTCGTATCGCGAGCGGCAGCTCATCGGCGCCGAAACCTTTGAGGTCGAGCGTGCCGAGCTGATCGGTGAGCAGGCGCGAGGCGCTTGCGAGCTCGAAGTGCCAGGGTGGCCGCGCGCGCAGCGCGGTCCCCGGGCGCGCCAGATCAGCATCGGCCGTGCCTTCGGCGAGCAGGAGTTCCGCGGGCTTCAGCCGTTCGAGTTCGGCGGCGAGCCCCTGGCGCCCATCGCCTTCGAGCACCGCGAAGCGCCCCGCGGCGAGATCGAGCCATGCGAGTCCGAAACGCGCGCCGTCGCGCGCGAGCGCGGCGACGAGCGTGTCGGCGCGCTCGTCAAGGAGCGCGGCATCGGTCACTGTGCCCGGGGTGACGATGCGCACGACCTGCCGCTCGATCGGGCCCCTCGCACTCGAGGGATCCCCGAGCTGCTCGCAGATCGCGACACTCTCGCCCCTGCGCACAAGCTTCGCGAGGTAGCTGTCGACCGCGTGAAATGGCACTCCGGCCATCGGGATCGGCGCCCCCGCCGATTGGCCGCGCGCGGTCAGCGTGATGTCGAGAAGCGCCGCGGCGCGGCGCGCATCGTCGTAGAAGAGCTCGTAGAAGTCGCCCATCCGATAGAAAAGGAGAATGTCCGGATACTGACTCTTGATGCGCAGGTACTGCTGCATCATCGGCGTGTGTTCTAAGTGCTTGTCGTTCACGGATTTTTCTGCGTAAGCGTCTAAAACTCGGGCCAACTGTCTAAAACCCGATCCTCGGTGATTTCGCGTCGAGTGTGAACCAACTCGCCGCAGCGAATCAGGATTTGGACCTTTCGGGCAGGGCGGCCTCTTCACCGATCCGGGCGATTATCTCAGGCACACCGTGGGCGCTCAGTGGGCCGCCCCGCTCCGAGATAGACGCGAATCCGCTGTTATTGGGCTACTTCCGCCGGAGTTGGCCGACCGCTCGCAGCTCATCCCAGGATCGGTTGAGTGGGTAGCACGCCGTTCTCCGCGCGCCGGACGTGAAGATGCCCAGCCTTGAGGTCGATCTGTTCCTACTTGAGCGACACCGCCTCAGACACTCGGAGACCGTGCCGGTACGCCAGTAGTACGAGGCAGGCATCGCTCGCCGTAGCGCCCCCGCCGCCCTGCGTCATCGGCTTGTTGATGCGCCTGGGAAGGCTGTCGCGGGAAACGTGGCTCGCACCGGCACATTGCTCAGGTGCGCTGAGGACCGGCGGGAAGGGCCAGCTGTTAGCGCATCGCGCTCTGCACATGACCGGCCACGCAGCTCTTCTTGCGGTCGTCACACTCAATCGCGTATGTCGTGCTCTTCCCACAACCCGAGACATCCATAGTGTAGACGGCACGATGCGGGGGCTCGTACCACCCCGTGGTGTTCGGCTCCTCGATAATCCCCTTTCTCAGGACTTTGGGTGTTACGGTGGGACATCCGAGTTCGGTGAAGCCGCTTTGCTGCGCTGCCCTCACGGCATCGGGCTGTAATTTGTCGGCCAGTGTTGGCGGTGAGCCTTGCGCTTGTTCCTGCAGGCCGCCAGCAACACAAGCCGTCTGCCGATTGTCGCAGGAGACGAGATACGTGGTGCGCTTCCCGCAACCTGAGACCCCCACGGTG
>Ga0187777_10000310_pt1 | contig 36074 bp, 29 predicted proteins | sample 1015_Q2_SP5_10_M_FD_132416 | JGI IMG/M metagenome (GOLD analysis project Ga0187777, IMG submission 132416) | Tropical peat soil microbial communities from peatlands in Department of Meta, Colombia - 1015_Q2_SP5_10_MG | ecosystem: Environmental > Terrestrial > Soil > Wetlands > Peat | place... | reverse complement strand
GTCAGTGGCGACCTCTTGTCGACCAACCTGAGTCTGCAGGAGATCAAGTCGGGGCTTAAGCCAGGGCAGCAGGTGGTTACGAACGCGCTGGTTTTAGATCACGTGCTCGCTCAATAACTTCGGCGAAAAACTCAGGAAACAGAAATGATTCGCGCTCTCGTAGATTTTGCCCTTAATAACAAGTTTGTGGTGCTGTCCCTTGCCATCTTGTTGGTCGGCTGGGGAGCTGTCTCGTTTCACGTGCTGCCGGTGGAAGCCTATCCCGATATCGCCGACAACTACGTGACCGTCATTACCCAATGGCCGGGCCGCTCCGCCGAGGAAGTGGAACAGCAGGTCACGATTCCGATCGAGATTCAAATGGCCGGAATGCCGCACATGACCTATCTGCGCTCCGAGTCCATTTTCGGCCTGTCGTTCGTGATCATGATCTTCGACGACAGCTCCGACAACGACTGGAACCGGCAAAAAGTCCTCGAAAGGCTGACCCAGGTCAATCTCCCTCCCGGACAAAACCTTCAGCCGCAGATCGGCACCGACTGGAGCACCACGGGCCAGATCTATTGGTACACGCTGAGAAGCTCGAATCCCCGCTATGACCTGATGGAACTACGGTCGCTTGAAGACTGGCTTTTGCTCAAGCAGTTCAAGTCCGTTCCCAACGTGGTGGATGTTTCCGACTTCGGCGGTACAGTGCGCGAGTACCAGGTGCGCGTCGATCCCAGCAAGCTGGTCTCCTATGGATTGAGCATTGGCCAGGTGGAGCAGCAGCTCGCCAACAACAACATCAATGCCGGCGGCAGCTTTGTGGAAATGGGCCTGCAGCAGATGAACGTGCGCACGCTCGGGCTCTTCAGCAGTGTGCGCGACATCGAGCAGACGGTCCTGAAAACCCAAACTGGTACCGCTCTCCGCGTCCAAGACATCGCCGAGGTCATTCAGGGGCCCAAGATCCGCTTGGGCCACATGGCCAGGGCCAACCACATGGAGGACGGCCGCATCATCGACGAGCCCGATGTCATTCAGGGTGCGGTACTGCTGCGCAAAGGCGCCGAAGAAGAAGCTACGCTCGCTGCCATTCACAAGAAGGTCGATGAACTCAACAACGGCCTCCTGCCTCCCGGCGTGAAAGTTGTTCCCATGCTGGATCGCAGCGACCTCCTGCACTACACGCTGCACACGGTGCTGCACAACCTGGGCGAAGGCATGATTCTGGTGACCATCGTCCTGCTCTTTTTCCTCGGCAACGTTCGTGCTGCGCTTATCGTTGCACTCACGATCCCGTTCTCGCTGCTGTTCGCCTCGATCTGGCTCGATTTGAGCAAGATCCCCGCCAATCTGCTCTCCCTGGGTGCGCTGGACTTCGGAATGGTCGTAGACGGCGCCGTGGTCATGGTGGAGAACATCTTTCGGCACATGAGCCGCCGCAATAACGGCTCCGACGAAGCGGCGCCGAAGAAGACCCCGGCGGAAATCATCCGGGGAGCCGCGCACGAGGTCCAACGCCCGGTTTTCTACGCCATCGCTATCATCATTGTTGCCTACCTGCCGATCTTCACGCTGCAACGAGTCGAGGGTCGGCTGTTCAGGCCCATGGCCTGGACGGTAGCTTTCGCGCTGCTGGGCGCCCTGGTCTTTTCCATCCTGGTCGCCCCGGTGCTCTCGGATTTGCTTTTCCGCAACCGGATCAGCGAATGGCACAACCCAGTCATGCCGTTCCTGATCAAGCGCTATCGGACACGACTGCGCTGGGCGATCGAGCATCACTGGCTCACCATTGGTGTCGGTTTAGCGGCTCTGGCCGTAGCTGCTTTTCTGGCCTTCAGTGGAGTCATCGGTTCCGAGTTTCTGCCACACCTGGATGAGGGCGCGATCTGGGCGCGTGGCACTCTGGCGAACAGTACAAGCCTTTCCGAAGGCGAAAAATTCACCCAGAACGAGCGTTATGTATTCGCTTCTTTTCCAGAAGTGAAGACCGTCGTATCGGAAGTTGGCCGCCCCGACGACGGCACCGATACTGGCGGGTTTGGCAACACCGAGTATTTTGTTGACCTGAAGCCCAAAAGCCAGTGGCGGTCTATTTTCCACCGCAACAAAGAGGAACTGATCGCCGCCATGAATCGTGCGGTGCAGCAGTATCCGGGCGCGATCTGGAATTTTTCCCAGCCGATCGAAGACAACGTCGGAGAGACGCTCACCGGCACCAAGGGTTCGCTGGCGCTGAAGATTTTCGGCGACGACCTCAAGACTTTGGAGGAGAAGGGCGAAGAAGTCACAACCGTCATGTCGGGAATCGCGGGCATGCATGACGTCAAGCTGTTACGTGATTTCGGCCAGCCCAATCTCAACCTGACCATCGACCGCCGCACGGCGGCCCGATTTGGCATCAACGTGGCAGATATACAGGACGCAATTCAGACGGCTGTGGGCGGCAATGCAGTGAGCCAGGTGCTGATCGGGGAGCAGCGCTACGACGTGGTCGTGCGCTACCAGGCGCCCTACCGCAATACTCAGCAGGCCATCGAAAAAGTTCGCCTGCTCTCCCCCTCGGGTGAGCGCGTGTCTCTGGCGCAGTTATGCAAGGTGGAGATCAAGGACGGCGCTTACGACATCTACCGCGAAGGCAACATCCGCTACGTGGCCGTGACCTTCAATGTGAGAGACCGTGACCTGGGAACTACCGTCGGAGAGGCGATTAAACGTATCAATGACAAAGTGAAGTTGCCCAACGGCTATCGCATCGGATGGTCGGGCGAATACGAGAGCGAAAAGCGGGCGGAAGCGCGGCTGGCAGTCGTCGTCCCACTGACCATCCTGGTGATCTTCATCATTCTCTACACCATGTTTCGCTCTTATAAATGGGCGCTGCTGGTGCTGGCCAACGTGGCCATGGCGCGCATTGGAGGCTTGCTGGCCCTACTGGTCACCGGCACCAACTTCAGCGTCTCTTCCGGCGTCGGATTCCTGGCGCTGTTTGGCGTTTCAGTGCAGACCGGAGTGATCATGCTGGAGTACATCAACCAGCTCCGGGCGCGCGGCCAGTCGATACAGCAGGCCGCCGTGGAAGGCGCCATTCTGCGGCTCCGTCCCATCATCATGACCATGCTGGTGGCAACCCTGGGATTGCTGCCAGCAGCGCTGTCGCACGACATCGGCTCGGATTCCCAACGGCCTTTCGCCATCGTCATCGTCGGAGGTCTTATTGCCGACCTGGTCATGGCCATCGTCTTGTTGCCCACCTTATATGTCTGGGTGGCACGCCCCGGCGATGTTCTGCCGGAGCCGGCGGAGGCCGCCGAAGTATGAACATAAGGGTACTCATAATGTCTCGATACAAACTCAGCGGGCTGGTGCTGCTCTTTCTCCTGCTCGCACGGGCAGGCGTCGCGCAAGCGCCAACTCAGCCACCTACGCCCATGACCTGGGAGCAGGTGCGCCAGCGCTTCGAACAGAACAATCCGACGCTGCTCGCGGGGAAGTTGAACATTGATGAATCCAAGGCGCAGGAGATCACGGCGTTCCTCCGCCCCAACCCGCAGTTCACGGTGTCGTCGGATGGGACCCAGGTTATCCCGACTTCAGGAAGAGACCCTTCCACGGGAAGATCGTGGCCCTGGCAGCCGTTCCTCGCCACCTCCGAGGCGGGGAACTTAGCCTATCTGCTGGAGCGCCAGCATAAGCGGGAATTGCGTCTGGAGAGCGCCAGGAAGGGGACGCAAATTGCCGTCTCAACCCAGGACGACCTGGAGAGGACCCTGCTCTTCGCCGTGCGCGGCGCATTTGTATCGACGCTGCAGGCTAAAGCGGTGCTTCAGGTGGCGAAAGACAACCTGGCTTACTACGACCATGTCCTCGATATCAGTCGGCAACGCTTCAAGGTAGGAGACATCGCGCAGATTGATCTCGACCGGCTCGAGTTGCAACGTGTGCAATACGAGTCCGACTACCAGACCGCCGAAGTGAACCTGCGCACCTCTAAGATCGCGCTGCTCACTCTGCTCAACGACCGCACTCCAGTGGAACAATTCGACGTGACTGGATCATTCGACTTCAGCGAGCCACCGTTGACCCGCGACGAGGTCCGGAAGATCGCCCTGGATGCCCGGCCCGACCTGCGGGCCGCTATTCAAGCCGTGGACAAAGCGCAAACCGACTACAAACTGGCGGTGGCGAACGGCTCAACCGATCCGACGTTCAGCGGCTGGTGGACACACAACGGATCGTTCAACTTCTCGCCCGGCCCCGTGTTTGGCCGCCATACTCTCGGTGCGAGTGTCAGCGTGCCGCTCCGCATCTTCGATCGGAACCAGGGAGAGAAGCTGCGCACCAAGCTGGATATCACGCGCAATGAGAGATTGCGCGACGCGGCCGAAGCCCAGGTCTTCAGTGATGTGGACTCCGGCTATGCCACGGTCGACAGCACCGTGATCTTATTGCGCCCGTATAAGGCCAAGTACCTGAAAATGTCGGAGCGCGTGCGGGACACGGTGTTCTATGCATATCAGCACGGCGGGGCTTCCCTCCTGGATTTCCTGAACGCCGAAAGTGAGTATCGCGCCGTGCAGCTGAATTACGTGAGCCTGGTTGGCTCATACCTGGCGGCTGCGGCCCAATTGAATATGGCCGTGGGCCGGGAGGTGATCCAATGACAGGCTGCGGGAACTAAGACAAATGCCCTGAACTTAACGGCAGGGCTTGGGTGATCTCATGAATGGAACAAACTTTGAAGTCGTGATAACGCCTGGCAGCGCCGGCGAAAGGACAACCAAAATGGCGAAGGATGTGTCCCTGATCTTGCAGAGCCTGATCGAAAAAGTGAGGAAACGCGGATACTCCGACGATGAGATCCTCCGGGTCGCGGATACCCAGGGGGATAAGTTGCTCGACAAGTTCGCCGATATCATGGCGGACGCGGCACGCAAGCCCCGCGACACTTTTCCGGTAACCGTGAACTATGACCTCTCGCTGGAAGAGGCAATCGCCGCCGGAAATTATCAGGCCGTGCACCAGGATATCAATGCCAGGAATTTTCCCTCTACGCGAAACGGGCAGGCGGCGCTGAACATTGTTCTGGTTCGCTTTGAACACCGCATGAGGTCCGAGGATGTTCTCCAGGAGCTCGAAAAGGAGGGCTTGCGGGCTGCAGAATTGCCGGAGTTCCTCGCCTTTGGCGCGAAGTATCCTGACGTGCAGCGGAAGTTTTCCATCGCCGGCCTCGGTTCGGTGTGGCAGGACCGAAAAGGCTATCGCAACGTTCCCTGCCTGTACGAGGCCTCCGAGGGCCGCTACCTCGACCTCCACTGGTGGGATGACGGCTGGTATTCATACACTCGGTTTGCCGCCCTGCAGAAGTAGGCTCAGGCTGGGTGTGATCTGAAACCTTTCGCCGATCTCAGATCACACGCAGGAAGCCGTCTGCGAGAATATGCCCGATGGTCGACACGCCTGAGCAATGGCACAAAGAAGCGCCGCCCCGCCACAGCCAGGCAGTGTTTAAGCTGTTCGTGGGCTATGCGCCAGGCGTCGGAAAAACGTACAACATGCTGAGCGAAGCCATTCGCCGCCACAGTCGTGGGGAAGACGTGGTCATCGGGGTCATCGAGACGCACGGCCGCAAGCCGATCGCGGAACTGGCCCGGCAGCTGGAGACCGTCCCCCGCCGCCAGCGGGAATACAAAGGGACGCTTTACGAAGAGATGGATGTTGATGCCATCCTCGCGCGCAAACCAGGGGTCGTGCTGATCGACGAACTGGCGCACACGAATGTCGAGGGCAGCAGGCACCATAAGCGCTACCAAGACGTAATGGACATCCTGGAAGCCAATATCGACGTGCTCTCTACGCTGAATATTCAGCATATCGAGAGCCTGACGCCCATGATCCTCAGGATCACGGGGGTTCAGGTGCAGGAGACGGTGCCCGACTGGTTCCTGCGACGGGTCACCGAGATCGTGATCGCCGACCTCACGCCCCAGGCGCTTCAGCACCGCATGGCGCGCGGCGACATTTATCCCCTGGAAAGAGCCCAACTGGCACTCAGCCGTTTCTTTCGCCCCGGAAACCTCATCGCACTTCGGGAACTCGCGCTACAGCAGGTTGCCCATGTGGTGGATCGCAGTCTGGAGGCTTTCCTGCAGCAAGAGCAAGGCGAGCAGCGGCCGCAAGTACAAGAACGAATTGCCGTTGCCGTCAACTCCAGTCCCTCGGCACTGTACCTGATCGCGCGGGCGGCGCGGATGGCGGCGGCTATTGGTGGTGAGTTCTTCGTTGTCCACGTGGATATCGGGGTCGTCCGCGCGCGTCCTGACCGGCAGAGGACATTGGCGGAGAACATCCGCTTCGCCAAGAACCTGGGCGCCGTCGTTATCGAACTCGCCGGCAGCAGCGTTGCCCAGGTCCTGGCGCACTTCGTCCGCGAGCATCACATCACGCAGATGGTGTTTGGGCATTCGGCTAGAACCGGCTGGCAAAGGTATGTCTATTTGTCGACGATTCACAGCTTCCTGCGCGACGCCCCCGCAGTTAATGTGCACATTATGACGCAGCAGGCAAAATGAAATGTATTCCCGCTGATGATCAGTTTAGGTCCACAGGTGGACCGAAGTGACAGGCTTTGAGAATAATCGCGAACTTGCCGCGCGATCGCGCACATGACCCAGAGCGAAGCCACCAGTCCGGAGACACGCAGGCGCAAAGCCAGCAGGTGGCGTTTCTTGTTGCGGGCTGTGCCCGGCATCGTTGTGGGCGGGCTGGTGACGCTGATCTGCTACGGTCTTGGACTGAGCCTGCCCATCACCGGCTTCTGCTACCTGATCGTTGTTGTGTTGCAGTCGCTCACTGGTGATTTTCGTTCCTCTGCTCTGGTTTCTGTTCTGTGCGCCGCCTGCCTCGATTACTTCTTCATTCCTCCGTTGTTCTCGTTTCGAGTATCTGATTCGTCGGACACGCTGGCGTTGATCACCTTCCTAGTAACTGGACTTGTGGTTACGCGCCTGGTTTCGCAAACCCAGGAGGCGGCTGATTCGCAAGAGCTGCAGCGCAAAGAAATGACACGGCTCTACGAACTCGCCCTCCAGTTGCTTACCCTCGAACCGGGAACTGCTGTTGGTTCGAACCTGCTGGCGCCATTCCGGTCTCGGTTTGACCTGCGCGCCGTGTGTCTGTTTGATGCCGAGACTGCCGCGCTCGATGTCGAGGGGGATTCGCGGGATCGCATTGACGAGAAAACGCGCAATGCCTATATCGAGGGCCGGAATTTTGACGATCCTGGCGCCGGCTGCGCGGCCCGCCTGCTTCAAGCCGGAGGCCGCACCATTGGCGCCATCGGATTTGAAGGCTTGCGGGATGGTAAGCTGACGGCCGGGCCTTTGGCGGCGCTGGCGGCTGTCATGCTGGAGCGTTCTCTCGCATTTCAGCGGGCCAGCCGCGCAGCTGCGATGGCCGAGGCGGAGATCTTCCGTGGGGTCGTGCTCGATGCGCTGGCGCACGAGTTCAAAACTCCCTTGACCACGATTCTTGCCGCTGCTGGCGGACTTCATGAAGCCGGTCCGCTGAAGCCGGAACAACGGCAGCTTGCCGAGGCGGTAGAGTCAGAGGCATCCCGGCTGGAGCAGTTGACCACGAGGCTGCTACGGCTGGCCCGGCTGGATCGCGAAGAGGTCAAGCCCCAGATGGAGCTGATCGATGTTGCGGACATCCTGAAAGCGCTCGTCGCCCAGTATTCCCGGCGGTGGCCTGGCCGGCGTCTCTCTCTCAACGGGATCACCGGCGTCGCTACCCTCGCCGACCCTGAGCTGCTCCGATTCGGGCTGGGGCAGTTGTTGGACAACGCCTGCAGGTACTCTCCGCCCGATTCTGAGATCAGAGTCTCGATCGAATCGCCGCACGGGTTGATTGCCGTCGAGGTGTGGAACGAGGGATGCCCGATTCGATCGGATGAAAGGGCCCGTATCTTCGACCGCTTCTATCGCGGAGTGGAGGCGCAAAGCCAGGCTCCGGGATCGGGACTCGGCTTATACGTAGCTCGAAAGATCGCGTTGGCGCACGGCGGTAATCTCGAACTGGATGAGGCGTGCGCCAACGGAGGTACGGCGTTCCGTTTTACCATACCGTTGTCAAACAGCGAATCCGACCATGACCCGACAATTCAACGTATTGGTAATCGATGACGAGCCGCCCCTGCGCTCAGTATTACGAACTTCTCTGAGCGCTCGCGGCTTTGTGGTGGAAGAAGCGGGCAGCGGGGAGCTGGCGCTCGAAATCATCCCCCAGCGCGCGTTCGACATTATTCTCCTGGACATCAACATGCCGGGAATGGGCGGGCTGGAAGCGTGCCGCCGGATACGGACCCTGACGCCTCATATCGGCATCGTCATGGTGACCGTGCGAGATGCGGAGCGGGACGTGGTGCGAGCGTTGGATGCCGGCGCCGACGACTACATCACGAAACCATTCCGGTTCGGGGAACTGGTGGCCCGCATGCATGCGGTGCTGCGAAGGAGAGATCCCGGAGAAGCGCCTGTGGCGGCGCTCCAGGCGGGCAACCTGGAAATTGACTTCGAGCGACGCGTGCTGCGGCGGGCGGGCAAGGTGGTCCATCTTACCCCGACAGAATTTGAATTGCTGGCCTTGCTGATGAAAAACCAAGGCATGCCTCTCACTCATGCCAGGCTGCTGAATTCGATCTGGGGGCCTGAGTACCGCGAACAACTGGAATACTTGAGGTCCTATGTCAGGGCGCTTCGTAAGAAAATCGAAGACGATCCCTCCCGGCCCAAATACATTCTGACCGAACCGTGGCTGGGGTATCGCTTCCACAATCCTTCCCAGAACGACGCCATCGATTCTCAACAGTAGGCTTCGCCTCTGTAGCATCGGGTCGGCGACCTGACGCGCAGTCTTATGCCGGCGGCTCGCTTTCCGCGACAGGCGCCCGCGCCCCCGCCAGAGTGGCGCTCGTTTTCTTCGCAGAGAGGGCAAAGTAGAGCCAGCCACAAGCACCCCACAAGAGTGCGATGCCGAGCGCAAGCAGCGGTTCTTTCTTCGTCCCGTACCCGAGAAACGGGCCAATCAGATAAAACGCCATGCATGCCAGGTTGGCAACCAGTCCAAAAACGGGGATGACGAGATGGCGCCCGACGGTGAACTTCGGATGCTTGTGGTAGCACACGATGCAGGTGATGCAACTCAGCATATAAAGCAGGAACGTGCCGAAGTTGGACGCCAATGACACGGTGAGGAACGTGTTGGGAAGGGCGGCCATCTTGCCGTGGGTTGTGTACCCAAAGCTGGACCAGAAGCCGTGGGGCAAGGCCTGAATCGCGGTGTCAGTCGGGGCCGCGCCGTCGCCGAAATATACCGCGACCGTCAGACAGCCAACCACTGCGGAAATCGCGGCCAGCGTCCAGATGGCGCGGTGCGGCGTCAGGTTGCGGGAGTGGAGAACGCCGAAGCTCTCGAGCGCTTCCTTGTCTCTGCCCATCGCGTACGTGACCCGCGCCCCGGTATTGATACAGGACAGCGTGGTGCCGATCAGAGCGACAAAGACAGTTGCTGCTTCGCACAACATAAAAATGCGCCCCCGGCCAGGGCCCAGTATGGCGTCGCCCACCATGATCATCATGTCTCCGATCGGCGCCGCCGATGCGGCCGCATTCTGCATGGTGTAGCCGCTATTCAGAAAGTAGTTGGCGGAGAAGTATTGGAACAGATAACAAAACGCGCCTTGCACCAGCAGGGAGGTGATGACCGCGATGGGAACATCGCGTTTGGCATTCCTGGCTTCACCTCCCATTGAGGTTACGGATTCAAACCCCACCAGGATCAATATCGCAACCGTGGCTTGCACAAACATCCACCCGAAGTTGTGCATGCGGACCACGGAGCGGGCGTTGGGATGGGCGAGAAAGCCGCCCGAGGAGTCGTGCTCAGGATAACTGACGCGGTACGGTACCGGCTTGCCGGCGGAATCGACTGCGCATTGCGGAGTGCCGTCGGCGGCGCGAACGATCGCATCCGTCGCCTGCCCGTTCACTGCCGTCCTGGTCGTAGCAAATTCACATGAAAAGGCGGTGCTGGTCTGCGAGTCAAACTGGTAAGCCACGCTGCCCGGCGGATGGTTGAGCCGATAGCCGAGCGCCATGACTGCAAACACAAGCAGGGCGCTGATCTGAATGACGTTGATGGCGATGTTGACCGATGTCGATCCGCTGATACCGCGGTGGCCGATATAGGCGATGGCAAATGCAGCCACGATTGCCACCAGCATCATGAACGCGGGGCCGGGATTCGAGGCGTTCATGAAGTCGGGCCGCAGCGTTCCTACCAGGTAGCCGGAGATGACCCCGATTACTCCGACCATCACTCCCGGATAAACCCAGTAATAAAGGTGTGAACCCCAGCCGACGACGAACTTGGCAAGACGCGCATAGGGCCAGGCTTTGTCATGGTTCAGAAAGGCCTGCTCGGCAAAGTAATAAGAACTTCCCGTGCCGGGATACAGCTTGGCCATTTCCGCATAGCAGATCGCTGTGGCGAGGCACAACACCAGCGCCAGCAGAATGCCCATCCACATAGCGGGTGCGGTCGCTCCATACGCTGCCTGCCCCGCGAACGTCAGCCACAGGAAAGCGCCGGGCGCGATGAGCGCCATGGCGTTCATGGTCAATCCGGTCAGCCCAACAGTCCGTTTCATTTCGACGGAGGGGTTTTCGGCCATTGCACTCTCCTTTGACTGTCAGCTCTTCTTGAACACCTCCTGCCAGGAGACGGGATGCGCCTCGGAAGGGACATCACGAGATTCAGAAAAGCGACTCTCAGGCAGCACTGTGTGCTATTTCTTCCGGACAATAAGACGGAGGACATGAAAAACGCCTAAAGACCAGCGATCAAAAGTTTGATTGACTTCCATAAAATGCGTTGATTGGGAAGTGTTGGCAACACAGTAATGCGCCATACACGCAGCTGAGGTCGCAGTTTCGACCCTCTCTTTGGGGCTTTGATTTCCCGGCAGGAAAAAGCGTCAAAGGGAGTGGTGGACGGAGCTATAATCTGCCAGACGGTGTAGCGCCTGGCTTGCTTGAGCGACGCCGGGTTCAATGCGGAAGGTCGGGCCGTCCGACGGGTGGGAGGTGGCGTATGTCTCCTCTGACGATGCTGTTGATTGCCTGGGGCGCCATTACCGTAGTCCTCATCGTACTGCTCATCTACCGCAGTACCCTGACTATGCACGAGGACGATCAACTCTTCCTCGACGATTCCTCGATGCACATGCAGGAAGAGCAACTCGCCCTGCAGCGCCGCATGAGCAAGATTCAGCCTTTCGTGCGGGTACTGGGAGTGGCTTCCGGGTTGCTGATTGTGGTAATTGCCGGCGTCTGGATCTGGCAGGGGCTCCAGAGCTTCTAGCTGCGGCGGTTCCGCGCCAGCGCGGCCGTTGGTAGTCTGCTCCGTTTCCTGTCTCCGGGTTCCTGCAACGCTGCTTCTGGAGTGCTGCCTCCTTAATGACGCCGGCACGCTGGCAGCGCGAAAGGCGGCCCGCTCAGTTACAATCTCCGTCAGGCCAAGCACAGCCGGGATGGCGGAATTGGCAGACGCGCATGGCTTAGGACCATGTGCCCGAAAGGGCGTGCAGGTTCGAGTCCTGTTCCCGGCACCAGCCGGTCAGCACGCGCACCTGGCGGAGCAAGCGAGGCATTGATCATGGCGACACCAGCACAACCCAACGTCCGGCTCAGCAACGCTCCCGACTACCGCGAAAGCTACGCCAACAGCGTGCAGATCCGCGTCAATGTCTGGGACTTCTTTCTGGTATTTGGCACGCTGCAGCAGGCCAGCCAGAACGAGGTCGAGGTGCGGAATTTCCAGGGCGTCTACCTGTCACCACAGCAGGCCAAGGCGCTGCTGACGATTCTGGAGCAAAACGTCTCCAGCTACGAGAAGACCTTCGGCGAGATCAAGCTGGATCCGCGCATGGCGACCAGCGGCGCCATCAACTGACCAGCCGCTGGGAGTTGGCGAGGATGCAGGCGCGGTAGTAGTTCTTGCTGCGCCGACGACGAATGGCTGCGGTGAAACGCGATCCTTACTGTTGCGTGGGCGCGGTGGATCCCGGCATCCCCGGCATTCCCGGGGACGGCGTCGCCGGCTGCGTTCCGGGTGCCGTACCTCCAAAAGGTGACCCTCCGGGCGTTGGCGCGCCCAGCGTCTGCGTTCCCGGGGCGAGCGGAGTCTGCCCTGCAACCGCAGTTACGGCTTGGGCTGTGGTCACATCCAGACGCGGGTCGTAGACGAACTCCCACTCGTTGTAGTGGTTCTTCTTGTTGAGCTCCTTGATGGACTGTTTCTTGCTCGTACTCGCCACACCCACCACCGGTCCACCGCCGAAGGTGGGGCCTCCTCCCAGCGGCGAGCTTATTTGTGAAGCCGGCGTACCGGGCTGTCCTGCTTGTCCGCTAGCCTGACCGGATTGGGAAGAATCCGCCGACGCCCCCGTTGTCGTGCCAGTCTGCGCCGCCGTGCCGCTTTGATCCTGCGTTGTTCCGGCTTGGCTCGCCGTAGTGGTGGCTTGCCCGGGTCCGGGCTGGGACGAACCCGAAAAGGTGTTGGCGAACGGAGATGAGGTACCAGCCGCGGTGCTGGAAGAACCAGGACTGCTGGCTCCTGGAAGCAGCGGGCCGGCGTTGGGCAGGTTCAGTTGCGCCTCCCCGTAATGGATAAGGCGCCATTGGCCGCTGGCCGTCATCGGGTCCTTGTAGCGCCGGCGGAGAAAGCGAATGTTGTTGGTATTCTCCAGCTCCTCCAGCCGCACGGGGTAACGGCCGAATTTGCGATAAAACAACCGAATGGCGTGGGCGTACTGCTTTCCACGGTGGATGAGCTCGATCTCCCGCTCCCGGCGGATGCGCTGCGCGATCGCCGGCGCCACTGCCGTCAGGCCGATCGCCATCAGGGTCAGAAAAAGCAGCATCACGATAAGGATGTAACCATCCTGTTGCGAGCGGCGTGCCCTGCGGCGCAGATAGGAGTGGAGCTTCATGCGCGCCTAGGACTGGATGAGGGGGATGGTCTGGCGGTTGTTGTTAAGCACGTCCTCGATCTCCACCGAGGTGGGATTGATGCGCACGATCTTGTAGCGACGGTCCACGATGTCGCCCTCGGCTCCGATGAAGACCTCGTCACCCTGCGCCAGGAAGATGCGCTTGGGCTCGCCGGCGTGGCTGGCGAAGCCAAAGAACTTGAGGTTAATGGGCGGCGGGGGAGGCGGCGGAGGCGGACCCGGCGGCGGTTGATTCTTTATTGCGGGAGCCACCGGCTGGGGGATGGGCTCCAGCCCGGGCACGAAGATGTTGCGTCCTGTTCCCTCGTATTTCGTACCTTCGCTCGACTCGAGCAGCTTGAGGCGCAACTCGGGATCCAGGCTGCCGGAAACTGCGGCGATCGCGGGTCCGCGGGCCGGAGTGCGGTGTACCGGCGGCGCGGGGGCGCTTCGCTGGGAAACAGGTGTCGCCGCGACTCGCACCGGCCCGCTGCCAAGGGAGCTGAACATATAGCCTACCGATATCACCGCTCCCACCACCAGCACCGCCAGCAGGATAACTTTGGTCCGGTCTTCCGCTCCCAGTTTCATGCTTTCTCCGACCTCAAATAGGTTTCCAGCTTCATTTGCAAGCGCACGATGCCGCCCTGTTCCTGCGCCAGAGTAAGGCTGTCCACCATAAAGAACATTTTGTCGCGTTCCAGGGCATTGATAAATTTCACGACTTGCAGGTAGTCGCCGTCGAGATTGGCATTGATGACTACCTGTTGCAGGCTGGCCACCTCCGCCGGTTTGGGATCGTACGAGATTTGCGATACACGGACCCCGGTTTGGCTGGCCACCTTACCCAGTTCACTCGAAACCGCCGAGTACTGGGCGGGGAAGCGTTCGCGGTAAAAGTCGGCGATCTGCTGCCGCGCCAGATCCAGCTTCTTGTCCATGCCGCGCAGGGGAACGGCATCGCGCATCTTGATCTGCAGCTCACGGCGCGCCTCGGCATATTCGATTTCCCGGGTGCTGCGCGAGCGACCGAGCGGCGAAAGCAAGACGCCAATGGCAGCCACGTCCAGCACTGCCAGCGCGATGGCGGCGGCGGTAAGGCGCTTGCGTGCCCGGCGCAGGTCGGCCATTCAGCGACGCTCCTTGTCGAGCTGGGGTACGTACTGCGCCACGATAGTGAAGTCAACTCCGGGCGTGGTACCGGACTCATAGCGCTCCGCCTGCACGCGCGGCTGGAGAAAGGTAGGGGATTCCTCCATGCGGCGCACCAGCTCGATCGCCTTCTCGTGCGAATCACCGATGGCCTCTAGGTGGATCTCCAATTGGCTGCTGGTGTTCACCGCGGGGTGGATGGAGACGATGCGCACCCGCGGGGGCACGATCTTTTCCAGATCGGAGAACACCTGGGTCCAGGAAAAGGCCTTGCGTGCGATTAGCGCGTTAAGGAAGCGCGACTTGTCGCGCACGTCGCGATTCTCGGATCGGTTGAGGATGGCCTCGGCGGCGGCGCGTTCGCGGTCGATCTCCGCGATCTGGGCGCGTTCCTTTGCCACCTTGCTGGCGATGTCGCGCGAGGCGCGGTGTGACCTCACCACCAGGCCGAGGAGCACAGCGGTGATTACCGCCAGCAGCAACAACAGCCCGCCCCACTGCAGGTAGAAGCGCTGCGCATCCTCGTAGGGCTGCGTTGCGAGATTGATTCGGGTACGCATGCTTAGACCAGTGCCCCGATAACTGCCGCCAGCAGCGAAGCCGGCGCGGAGCTCTCCTTGCCCTCCAGGTGCCGCCCGGTGACCAGGCTTTGTACCCGCAAGCCGATCTGCGCCTCCAGGGCCGAAGTGATATCGGCCATCGAGGGTAATCCGCTCACCAGGACACGGTTGACCTTGGCGCCGTAGGTGTCTTCGTAGAAGACGACGGAGGGATAGACGTCGGCTGCGATTTGCGCTCCGGTAACACCGGCACCACTGGCGTTCTCTAGCGTGCGCAGCAGGCGCAGTTCGTCCCGGTCCACCACCGCTACGCTGATGCTCACCGAATCCACCTTGACCACCAGCGTGGGTTCGCCCGTATCCACCAAGCCGAGTGCAGCCAGCATCGAGGGCACCACCACTCCGGGACTGTAGCCGGCGTCGCGGAACGCCGATTCGTATTCTTCCAGCACCATCTGGGGCGAGACTGCCGCCAGCACCTTCACGTGCCCGTTCAGGCGGTGCACCTCGTAGGAAAGCGCGGCCTGATCCACATTAAAGGGAAGGGATTTCTTCAGGCGGAAGCGGATGACGCCTTCGGCGTCCTGCTGCTTGTCGGGAAGGGTGTCGAAATCCAGCATGACCACGCGCACGGCCGCGTCGGGAAGGACGGCGATCAAGTCGCGCGAGCGGTCTTGCACCGCCGCCAGCGTCTCGCCGATGGCTTGGCGCAGTATCCGTCCGTCGAGCACATTGACGTTGCCCAGATTGGGCACCACCGCGCCGGCCGGCAGGGAGTGGCTGGTGCAGAGTTCAATGCGGCCACCGGCGGCGGCGCGCGCCGCCAGCACACGATCGGCAGACACTTCGCAGGCCAGGTGCGGGCGGGCGGTCGACTTGGTGAGGCCGGGCATACGTTTCAAGTTTCGCGTTTCACGTTCTGCACTTGTGAAGGGGCACGGCTTCAGCCGTGCCGGTATGCGCTGCCATTGACTGGCCTTTAGGCCCTGAGCTGCGCCCCTCAGCGGCTAAAGCCGGATTTGAGGGGTACCTCCTTACGGCACGCCTGAAGGCGTGCCCCTTCACCTGTTTTCTTCACGCGCCATGAGTCGCGCCCCTTAGCGTGTCGTCTCAATAAACGTGACCTTGTTGATCTCCTTCAGGGTCGTGGTTCCGGCCTTCACCTTGGCCAGCGCCGATTCGCGCAGGAAGCGCATCCCCTCCTCGCGAGCGGCACGGCGGATTTCCGAGGTCGGCCGCTTCTCCAGGATCATCTCGCGAATACGGTCGGTCAGATCCAGTAACTCGTGGATGGCTGTTCGGCCGCGGAAGCCGGTACCGGCACACTCCATGCATCCCTCCCCCTCATAGAACGGCACGCTGCCCCAAACTTGCGGGTCCAGCCCGCTTGCCTCCAGCACTTCGGGAGGGTAGTAAACCTTCTTCTTACAGGATTCGCAGATCACGCGCACCAGCCGCTGCGCCAGGATGCAGTTCAGGGCGGAGACGAAATAGTAGGGCTCCACGCCCATGTTGAGGAAGCGTCCGATCACGTCCACCACGTTGTTGGCGTGCACGGTAGTGAACACCAGGTGGCCAGTCAGAGCGGACTGGATAGCGATCTGCGCCGTTTCGGTGTCACGGATTTCGCCCACCATGATCTTGTCGGGGTCGTGGCGCAGAATGGAGCGCAGGCCACGGGCAAAGGTCAGGCCCTTCTTTTCGTTGACCGGGATCTGGGTGACGCCGCGGATCTGATACTCGACCGGGTCTTCAATGGTAACGATCTTGTCTTCCTCGCTCTTGATCTCGTTGAGGCCGGCGTAGAGCGTGGTGGTCTTGCCGCTGCCGGTCGGTCCGGTGACCAGCACCATGCCGTAAGGTTCGGCGATGTAGCGGCGAAAACGGCGCAGGTCGTCCTCGCTGAAGCCCACCACGTCGAGGGTGAGGTTGCGGAACTTCTCGCTCATCGACTCCTTGTCCAGCACGCGCAGCACGGCATTCTCGCCGTGGATGGATGGCATGATGGAAACGCGGAAGTCGATAGAGCGGCCGCTGTAACGGACGCGGAAACGGCCGTCCTGGGGCACGCGGCGCTCGGCTATGTCCAGTTCGCTCATCACCTTGATGCGGCTGATGATGGTGGAATGATGCTCGCGGCCGATGGGCGGCATGGCTTGCTGCAGCACGCCGTCGATGCGGTACTTGATGACCGAGGAGTCGTCGCGCGATTCGATGTGGATGTCGCTGGCCCTCCGCTGCAGGGCGGTGAAGATGGTGGTGTCCACCAGGCGGATGATGGGGCTGGCTTCGCCCTCCGCGGTTAGCCGCTCGATGGAGATGGTCTCGTCGGCGCCTTCTTCCTCTTTGATGACGTCGAGCGCGAAGCCTTCGCTGGCGTCCTCCAGCACGCGTTGCGACTGCTCGTTCTTCTTGAGCAGATCGGAAATTTGAGACAGGGTGGCGACCTTGGGCACCAGGCGTTTGCCGAGCAGCAGGCCGACCTCATCGATCCATGGGCTGCCGGGAAGGTCGGCGATGGCGATGACCAGGTGGCCATCGCGTTCCTCCAGCGGCACGAAATTGTGCTGGAACATCAGGTGCACAGGGACGGAGCGGAACAGGTCGTGGTGGATGTGGAAGTTGCGCAGGTCCACGAACTCGCAGCGATAGCGGCGCGCCAAGTCCTTGGCGCGCGCCTCTTCCGCGGCGTGGTCCGCGGGACCGCCGCTGCCGCCGTTCACGAACAATGGCACTTTGCCCGCCACCATCAAACTCCTGAAATCTCTCCCCTACGACGGCCGGATGCCGCCCGCTCCCAGGCTGAAGATGGGAAGGTACAACGATATCAGCACGAAAGCTACAATCACCCCCATGACGATTAAGATGACCGGCTCGATCAGCGACAGCGCGGCCACCAGGGCAGTCTGCACATCTTCTTCGTAGAATTCAGCCACTGAGGTCAGCATGGCCGGCAACGCTCCGGTGGATTCACCGACCTCGATCATCTCCACCGCCAGGGCGGGAAAGACCCCGGCCTCTTCCAGGCTGCTTGCCAGGGAGCTGCCTTCGCGCACCTTTTCCGCGGCCGCCAGGGTGGCGCTGGAGATCAGACTGCTCTGCATGGAATCGGCGGCGGTCTGCAGTGCCGGCATCAGGGGAATGCCCCCTGCTAGTAGGGTCGAAAGCATGCGCGAGAACATTCCGATCTGGTACTTCAGCCAGATGGACCCCAACAGAGGGAGCGCGAGCCGGATGCGGTCCAGCTGTTGCGAACCGCTGGCAGATTTGCTCCACCGCCAGGCCAGGAAGACGGCGACCGCAATCACAGGGACGATGATCAGGAAATACTGCCGAATTGTGGTGCCGACGGTCAGCGTGAATACGGTGATCCTGGGCAGTTCGGCCCCGAAATCGGTGAACAAGGCCTGGAATTTGGGAATGACAAAATTCAACAGCACCGTCAGGATCACGATCACGCCCGTGATCAACAGCGCCGGATAGACCAGCGAGGCCAGCAGCTTCTTCCTCACCGCCGACGACACACGCTGGAAGGCGATGTAACGCGTGAGCACCTCCTCCAGATTGCCGCTCTTTTCTCCCGCCAGCAGCGTGGTGGTATAGATCTTCGGAAAAATGCCCTGCGCAAGAAAGGCGTCGGAGAGCAACTCGCCGGTGCGCACGCGATCGCGCACATTTTCCAGCACGGCGCGGAAGGCTTGGCTCTTCTGCCGCTTGAGGAGCAAATCCAGCGAGGTGAGGATGGGAAGCCCGGCTTTGATCAGCGTCAGAAACTGCGCGTTAAAGATGATGAAGTCATCCAGCTTGACCTTGCGCCGGCGTTGCAGCCGCAAGCCTCCCCCGGCGAGGAGACCCCGTGGCCTGACCCAGTAAACCAGGAATCCCTGCTGCGAGAAACGCTCACGCACGTCTTCCTGCGAGGGGCCGTTCTCCACCTGTTCGAGCACGCGTCCGCGCTCGTCCGCCATCCGTATAAGGAACTCTGCCATGGGATCTGTTGGTAAGAGTGTAACACCGCTAAGTAAGTGCTGGTGCCGTCCTGGATAGCCCCCCGGCACCCAAAGGGACAATTTACCTTCGGGTACTTCCGGTGGCTGCTCCGCTCTTACGGCGTCAGACCCTCGGCCTCGATCACCTCCACACCGGCGGGAGGCGAAAAACGGAACCGTTGATCGGCGACCGGCAGGTTCTCGCGCTGGTTGCTGAAGCTGTACTCCGTGGTCGCCCCATCCATTTCGTTGACCACCATGCGCGCGATTTCCCCTTCCGGCGTAACCTCCAGCAGGACGCCAGCAACCCGGTCCTCCATGCCCTTGGGGACGCCGCGCACCACGATGTTGCCCGCGACCTGCGGCGGGACATCAGCCGCCAGTGACAGCCCGGCAAGTTCCTTTTCCAGCTTGGTCTTGCCCAGGAGATAGCGCAGGGGAGAGCGCAAGTCGTCTAAGTTTTTCAGGGCCGCCTTGCGCGCTTGCCGCTCGCCGGGAACATAGAACCACGCCCACCGGCCGTCGGTGACGAAAACTTTGGGTTGGGGCTGGACATAGTCCCAAAGCATCTTGCCAGGCCGCTTCAGCCACAGGACGCCGGATTCACTCCTGGTCACGCCGGCGCCACTATAGGTCTCGGTGAAGTTGGCCTGAAGCGTCTGCAGATGGTTGTAGCGCTTGTCCACCTTGGCGGCGATCTCGGACACATTGGCGGCAGAGGCTGACGAGGCAGCGAACAAAAGGCACAGCATCATGCGCCCAACGGTGCCGCCCGACCGGCTGCGCTGGCCAAACATGTTGTGTAGTGGCATGGCGGACCTTCAGAAACCAGGCCTGGTAGCTACTTGGATTCGCCGCGCGGCTGGTTGGATGGTTCGGTGTCTGGCGGCAGTCCTTTGGTGATGAAGGGCAGATCCTCCGGGACCTGCACCAGCACTCGCCCATCCGGAGCCAGCTGGTAGGGCCTGCGGCTGGGATCAAGGGGCACGCCGCGGAGATATCCTGCCGCCACCAGCTCTGCCCAGCCTGGCGGCCAGCGTCCCGTGCGCTCGTGGAAGGCGCTGGTCAGCTTCTCCAGCGCAGAGACTTCCTCATCCACCCGGAGCGCCCGCAGATGCTTGGCTGCATTTACCCGTATGTCCTCGCTCTCGGTGGTTTCGTAAAGGTTCGACCAGAGGAAGCGGGCGGTCTGGAGGGCACCGGCATGCTGCGACGTGTCAGCAGCCATCACCTTCATCCAGGGGAATGCGCCGGGCACCCGTGAGCCGCGCTCAAAGGCGTCGGAGGCGGCGGCATAATCTTTGCGCTCGAAGTAATGGATAAAACCCAGGTTGTAATACAGCCTCCAGGCGGAGGGATTCTCGCGCACGCCGCGCTCGACCAGGCGGACGGCGGCATCAGGATCGCCGGCACCCTCCGGTGGCTTCTGCGCCAGGAAAGTGGCCCCGAATTCATACGCGACCGTCAAATGTGGGTCGAGGCTAGTGGCGATGTCGAGTAAGGGTTGCAGCAACTTGTATTGCCTGGAGCGTACATGATGATGCGCGCCGAAGTACTGCACGGCACGGGTCCAGTAGATGTCGGCAAGCAAGCCGGTGTAGCCCACGCTCATGCGCTGCAGGATCTTAGGTGAAGGGATGTAAAGCGCTTCTTCCGCTGTCGCTCCAGCCCGGAGGCGGTCGAGACGGCGCACCGTTAGGCTAGCGCCGGCCAGCGAGGCTACCAGCAGCATCGCGGCGACCAAGGTTGTGTTCCCACGCGCCGTCATTTCAAGTTCCGATATTCGAACACCAGAACGGCGCCACAGATCGCCACAGCCGCATACAACAGTGAATAGACGGTGTTGTACAGGATCAGGGACGCAGCAATCGGCTGCCCATGGGCAACCGACGAGATAACGTTCAGCGAGGCGAGGTTGGGCATGATGTATGCCGCCACTGTGGCCAACACCCGCGTGACGCCCTGGCTCATGGCGGCAAAGGCGCGCAAGTCTTCGGCAAACGTGCCGATTACGAACAGGGCCAGCGCCATTACCGCTGACAACACAGGCGAGGAGAAGGTCGAGAACAGCAGCGCCAGCGCCGTTACTACCACGAATTCCAGGACGATGAAGTAGATGGCCACCACTAACCAGCCGTCGGCGCGTTCGAAGTGGTGCGCCAGGAAGAACAGCGCGATAAAAAACCCGACGGCCATGAAGAAGGTATTCACCACCAGCGTCCAGGCCAGCCCCCCGAATTTGCCTACGATGAACTCCCAGCGCCGCACCGGGCGTGACAGGATGGTGTAGAGCGTCTTCTTCTCCATCTCCTTGGAGACCAGCCCGATGCCGATGAAGATGGCGATCACCACTCCGAACACGGAGATAGCCGAGAGTCCCAGGTTGATGAGCACGATACGCTCAATGCCGATGGAGATCTGTCCGAACAGCACTGCCGCGCCCACCAGCAGCAAGGCAAAGAAGATCAGGTTGTAGAGAACACGATCCCGCACGGCCTCGCGGAAAGTGTTGGATGCGACAGCGGCAATGCGATTCATCGGCGCGTGCTCTCCCTCCAAAGCCGCCATGCAAGGAGGCAGGAGGCAGGCGGCGGGAAGCAGGAAATCGGTCGCGGCCTCCGGCTTCCTGCCTCCTGCTTCCTGATTTCCTGGCTCACCGCCCAACCTCCACCTTCTCGGCCTTTTGCAGCCGCTCGATGAAGTAGTCCTCGAGTGTGGCCCGCACGGGTGTGAGCGAGACCAAGCGCGCTCCCTGGCGGCGGAGCGTGTCCAAGGCCTCGTCCTGCTGGCTTTCGGCAATGACGGCGCGCACCATTTCGCCCGTCGCATGACATTCGGAGCCCAGGGCAGAGAGCAGGGTGATGGCCTCCAGCCCGTGGAACAGAATTTCGACCCTGCTCTGGGTACGAGCGGTCAACTCCTCCACCGCTCCCACGCCCTGCAGCTCGCCTTTGTGCAGGATGGCCACGCGGTCGCACAGCGCTTCGGCGTCAGAGAGGATATGGGTGGAAAAGAAGATCGTTTTGCCTTCGTCCTTCAACCCCTGGATGAGGTCGCGGACCTCGCGGCGCCCCAGGGGATCGAGTCCGGACATAGGCTCATCGAGAAAGACCACCTTGGGATCGTGCAGGATGGCCTGCGCGATGCCCACCCGCTGCAGCATGCCCTTGGACAGTCGGCGAAGCTGGGTGCGCGTCGATTGAGTCATGCCCACCCGCGCCAGCGCCTCCTGCACGCGGCGGGTGCGTTGCTGGCCCGGCACGCCCGAAAGCTGGGCATAGTAGTCAAGCAGCTCTGAAGCCGTCAGATAGTCATAAAAATAAGGCTGCTCCGGCAGAAAGCCGATTAGCGACTTGACATGCGGGTCGGCAGTCTCCATGCCCAGGATGCGGGCGGAACCGCCGCTGGGAAAAATGAGTCCCATCAGCAGCTTGAGCGTAGTGGTCTTCCCGGCGCCGTTGGGCCCGAGATAGCCAAAAACCTCGCCCGCTTCCACCGTCAGGTTCAAAGGCTTCAACCCCGAGACCCGGCGCTTGCGCCAGAATCCGGCGTGGTAGCTCTTTTCCAGGGCAAAAGTTTCGATGACTGGCATGGAGCGCGTCGGGCTCAATTATAAGCGAGGAAAATCTGCCGCTGGTGACACCGATGGTGCGTGTCCGGGTGAAAGGCAAAGAAAACAGGACGCAGGAGACGGGGGAAGGAGCAGGGGATGGGACACGACCGTCGGCTTTCCTGCGTCCTGTCTCCTGCCTGCTGCTTCCTATTTCCTGCTCCCTAAATCGGATTCCCGTTGGTCAGACAGTTGGCGGCGCTAGTGGCGTCATACTTGATCACGCCGGAAGTGTCACTGCAGAAGTATCGCTGCCCGGTTACGCCGGGACTGGTCGGTGCCGCCGTAGACTGGTAGTTAACCGAAGGCACTCCCGAGCCCACGCATGCCACCGTGAAGCTATAACCGCTCTTACTGCCACTCGCCAGGTTGGAATCGATCAGCCCGGCGGCCACCGAGTTGGCGGAGGTGCTGCCGCTTGGCGGCCCCATTGCCGCCAGACTGCACGCAAAGCCCACCGTCGGGTACGAAGTGTTATAGGTGATCTCCGCTGTGTTCAGCGTGCGCAACGCATACACGGCGGAAGCTTCGTTGGCGGAAATGCGCGAGCGTAGCAGGTTGGGTATGGCGATGGCGGCGATGATCAGAATAATGGCCACAACGATCAACAGCTCAATCAGAGAAAATCCCCTTTGCCGCTTCTTCATACTTCCTCTCTGTTCCTGGAAGACCTGTGCAGGCTCCCGATTGTCGTTTGCCCTGAGCCCTCTTGTCCAGCAGATTGTGCAGGGGTTTGAACGCGATGGTGACTAGCAGCAACCTCTTCAGTAACCGCCAGGTAATCGCCCGTAACCCGGCAATCGTCAGGGGTCGCAGGGATGAAGTGCCTGATCTGAAGTGTCAGAGGAAAGAGAGCGTCACGGTTAGGGGCCAGGCTCCCCTCATCTCGCGCTGAGTTGCGCTTCCAATTCGCTGGCCCGGCGAGCGGCGGTGGGATGCGCGGGATTCCCTCGTGCCTCGGCGCGATACAGCTCCAGGGCCGACCTCAGGCTGGACTGGGTCCCCATCAGCACCAGGGCGTCGGCAAGTGAGGCGCGGAGGTTTGGCATTCTGGGGTCGAGATCGATGCCGTGACGCATCAATGCGATGCCGTTTTCGCGGTCTCCCAGCCGGAAGCGGCATTGCCCAAGGTAGAAGTACGTCTCCGCATCCATGGGATTCTGATAGGAGGCCAGTTGCAGATCTCGGGAGCCACGTTCGCAATCGTTCATCGAGTACTCTGCGTACCCAAGGTTGTAGCGGGCCAGCCAGAACTGCGGCTCTCGCTGCAAGACGTCGCGGTATTGTGCCAGAGCATCCTCCCTTCGGCCGCGTCTGAGAAGTTCACTCGCCAGATCCGTTCGGGCGATCAGGTTGTTGGGCGCCACGTTGACTCCCCGCGCGTACAACACCAGGTTGTCTGCCCAGTAGAGGCTCTGCCCCATGCTGCCCACAAAATAAAGGGCCATCACGACGCAGATGGCGCCGGTCGCAATCCAACGCTGCCTGGCTGCACTGCCGTGGTATGACCATCGAAACCACAGCCCCAGCAGCAGCGCAAACCCGATGGAGGGAACGTAAAGATACCGATCGTGGGCAATCTCGCGCCATGGCAACAAAGAAAGTCGCATCACCGGAAGCAGGGGCAGAATGACAACCAGGAGCGCGAACGTCGCTGGGCGCGACCGCCACCGCCACAACATCGCTACCGCAAGGCCAACCACCACCAGGCAGAGCAGGGCCGGGAGCAATACTGTTTCCGCGCTTGTCACATAGCCAAGGTCATAGAATCCACTCAGTCGAACAGGTAGCAGCAGGAGGCGTAGGTAGAAGAGCAGCAGCGATGGAATCGTCAGCAGGTTGGTTCTCAGACTCACAGGCGTCATCTCATGTCCCAGCGCCTGCAGTGCATGAAAGCGTGCTGCAAGATACCCGGCCATCAGGATGGGAAATGGGCTCAGCCGCACGAGCGACTCTCGAATGCGCTGGGCCAGCCGCTCGGTCGCCTCGAGTGGGAAGAGCACGTCGTAAGCCAGCAGCAGCATCGGCACCATCATTGCGGACTCTTTCGCCAACAGCGCCAGGCAAAACCAGGCCAGCGCAATCGCGTAGCTCCGCGCCCGCTTGTGCCGGCGAAACGCGATATAGCTGAGAAGCGATGCCAGGATCGGCATCGCGACCAGCGGTTCAGTCGCTCCCGATACCCACGCCACCGCCTCGACATGGATCGGATGCAGCCCAAACAGCGCCGCGGAGACCAGCGCCGCGATCTCATGTCTGAGAATCTCCAGGGCCAGCCGGTACACTTGCCAGGTCACCACCAGGTGCAGCGCCACCACCGCCAGATGCCAAGCCCCGGAATGCAGCCCAAAAAGTTTGAAATTCAAGAGCAGCCAGATCATGTAGATGGGGCGGTAATAATTGCTCTTCATGTAAGGCGTGACGTATTGCCAGACATGGGTTGTGAAGAAGGCGGGCACGTACCGCCAGTGCTGCACGGAGCTGTTGTGGACGATCTGCACGCCGTCGTCATAGACGAACCCGAACGACGACACGGCGGCATACGCGAGCAACGTGACCGCCAGCACCAGGAATGGAGCCGCTTGCACCAGGGGTGAACGCTCAGCGCTTGGGGCGAGATGCAAGGTTAGCCATCCCTCATGGGGTGATCTTTGGCGATTGTAGACTCAGCGCGCCCTCCCCTCGCAAATCGAAAGGCCGTGAACCACGGAGGATACGAGCCCCACGCTGGCCGCCTATCGCGGCAAAAAAAAAGAGGAACAGAGGACTCGCGTCCCCTGCTCCCCTTTGGCTTGTACCCTCCCCCAGGTACTTTGCCAAACCTCGCACGGGACCTAACACGGGCCCCGGGCCTGACAACTCACTAAATCGGGGTGTTGCCGCTGCCCCCGCTGCAGGTATTGACCGCAGTAGCAGCCGCGGCGGTGGGGTTCTGCTGGATCACGCCGGAACCGTCGCTGCAGAAGTACCTTTGTCCGGTGACACCCGGGCTGACCGGTTGAGCCGCGGAGTCGTAGGCGGTTACGGGCGAGGAGCTATTGGTCCAGACAGTGAAGTCGTATCCGCTCTTAACGCCACTGGCCAGATTGGCATCAATCAGACCGGCTGCGCTGGAGCTTACCGAGGCACCGCCAGTCGCAGGAGCCAAACTGCCCAGGGTGGTGAAGCCGACGGTTGGATAGGTCGTGTTATAGGTAATCTCTGCGGTGTTCAGTGTGCGCAGTGAGCCCACGGCAGACGCTTCGTTGGCGGCGATGCGTGAGCGCAGCAAGTTGGGTATGGCGATCGCGGCGATGATCAGAATGATGGCCACCACGATCAGCAGTTCGATTAACGAGAAGCCCTTCTTCGAGTGCTTCTTTGCGTGTTTCTTGGCCTTCTTCATGTGTACAGTTCCCTCTCGTGAAGAGTTGGTTAAGCCGGGCACCGCGATGGTCCGCACTTGGTGTGCCAACCCACCGCCCCTGGTGACTTTGGAGAGCGATCCACAAGGCTCTGTTTATGTTGTGCTTAGGGCCGTATAACTGGCGTGCCGAGAACAGAGCCCCTAAATTGGGTCTGCCCAGGCTGGAATCCCTGACAGAAAGTGTCAGTCCTGTCATCAGATTTTGTCACCGGGGCAGCCCGAAAGCGCTCACTCCCCCCTTTATCAAAGAGAGGACCCGGCCGGAAGCCGGCGCAAAAAGCGCTGGCGCGCTATGCTAATCTCAGCTCGGGGCCGGCGATGGGGAGTACAACGGGGTCGTCCGAAAGCCAAACGAAGCCTGAGGCGCCAGTTGTCGAGGCGCCGCAGTCCAGGGCGGGACGGTTCCTCCTGGTGCTGGCGATCTCCCTGACGCTGCTGGCATTCATCGGCACGTTGCGGTTCGAATTTGTCTATGACGACCTTTCGCAAATTGTCAGCAACCCCCACGTGCAGTCGTGGCAGTACGTGCGCAGCTATTTCACCGAGCAAGTTTGGGGTCATCTCTACCCCGGCCAGCCTGGCGACTACTATCGTCCCCTCTTCCTGCTTTGGCTGTTGTTGAACCACAGTTTGTTCGGCCTGCAGCCCGGAGGATGGCACGCGACCGCGCTTTCGCTGCATTTGCTGACCACTGGCCTGGTGTACTTATTGGCCTGCAGGCTGACCAAGGATCGCATGGGGGCAGGCATGGCCGCACTGTTCTTTGGTCTGCACCCCGTCCACATCGAGGCTGTTGCCTGGGTTTCCGCGGTTTGCGAGCCGCTTATGGCCGCGCCCATGCTGGGCTCCTTGCTGTGCTATCTGAAGCAGCGGGAGCTGGGGCCGCCGCGACGAAGAACTCTCTGGCAGGCAGCCTCGCTGGGTTTGTTTTTGATCGCGGTTCTTTGCAAAGAGACTGCACTCGTACTTCCCGGCATCATCGCAGCTTACGAATGGCTCTTTCCGGCCCACGAGGAGGAGACGCGACATTCCCAAACAGCGGGCTTGCCAGTGCGGATTGCGCGCTCTCTCGGCCCGTTTGTGGTGGTGCTGGCAGGCTATATGGCTGTGCGCTTCCATGTCCTGCAAGGGATGGGCCGTCCCAGCGCGGAGCCCCTGGCTGCCGTGTTGCTCACCTGGCCGTCGTTGCTGTGGCTCTACCTCAAACAACTGCTGTGGCCGGTGAACGTCAGCGCCTTCTATGAGACACCCTGGGTGCGCTCTCCAGGCCTGGCTAATTTCATCCTGCCACTGGTGGCGGTGGTCTGCGTCATCGCTGCGTTGTGCTTCTGGGCGCGCCGTTCGCGCGTGGTCGCACTCTCAACCGTGTGGCTCGCGGTAACAATATTCCCTCCACTTTGGGGCGTCCGCTACTTTGGCGGGAGTGAATTAGCGCACGACCGCTACCTGTACCTGCCCTCGATTGCCGTGGCGCTCTTGCTGGCAGTTGCAGTGCGAAAGCTGGCTGGCGGCCGCGCTCAACTTTTTGGACAACCGGCGGCCCAGGTGGCAGCAGTTGCGGTAGTAACCTGCTTCTTCGGCACGGCCACCGCCCTGCAGAGCGTCTATTGGGCCAACAACCTTCTGCTCTACTCCCGCGGGGTTCAGGTGGCTCCCCACAATACGCTGGCCTGGGACCATCTGGGCACCGAATGGATGACGCGCAATCGTCTCGATCTGGCGCTGGAGATGTATCACCACGCGCTGGTCATTGATCCCGATGATTGGAACACGAACTTCGCCCTGGGTATTGCCTATTCCACCACGGGTAAACTCGCGGAAGCGGACCGTTACCTTTCGCGCGCCTGCGAAGTCCGCAGCGGTTATGCCAACCAGTATTACTACTTGGGAGTGGTGCGCCTGCGAATGGGCAAGCTGAAAGAGGCAGAAGCTCCGCTGCGCCGGGCGCTGGCGATCTGGCCACAGGCGGTCGGTTGGCACCAAACCTTGGGAGTCGTGCTGGAGCGCGAAGGCGATCTGGCAGGGGCGCGTGATGAGTTCCGAGCGGAACTCGCCAATGATCCCGCCTCGAATGCGAAGCAGCAGCTCGACGAAGTACAGGCACGCCTGCGTGCCGCCAGCAGCCCTGCCACGCTGGCTTCGCCCACCCAGAAACGGTAGGCGTTACGTCCAGACGCTCGTCGATCTCATGGGGAATCGTTATAGACGCGCCACGCTGAGGTGCGGATTCGTCTACTTGCTTTCGTGGTACTCCATCTCGGTATTGACCCGCCATAGATTCGATTTGTCAGTACGGCCGGCGAGAATGTTATCGACGGCTTCCATGGCAGTGAGCATGGAGTGGTCCTGGTTGTTGTACTTGTGCATGCCGTTGCGACCGACCAGGAAAAGGTTGGGGAAAGCGTCCAGATATTCGCGAACCTCTTCGAAGCGCGAGTACGCGCCAAAGTATGCGGGATAGGTCTTCGGCATGCGGAGGACAGTCGAGTCCAGCACCGCGTCCGGATCAATGATTCCGATCTTGGCCAGCTCCTGGCGGGCGAACTCGGCCATTTCTGTATCAGGCTTGCGCCACAGTTCGTCGCCCTCGTAGCAAAAATACTCGACGCCTACCCAGACGTGGCCGGGCTGGCTCACCAGGTGCGGGCTCCAGTTGTTGAAGATCTGCAGGCGGCCCGCCAGCACGTCGGGCTCCTGGATATAGATCCAGTTGTCTTCGATCAGCTTGCTAGCGTATGCAGCGCCGCGGTGTCCGTTGGAAGTAGGGTCCTGTACTTTCAGCCCCTTCAGCAGCAAGCCAACGGTAAGGAAATCACGGTACTGCAGACCCTCGCTGACTTCGCGCACGTTGGCTGGAACCTCGGCGTCGAGCGCACGCACCAGTTCCTTGATGGGCATGGTCGAGAAGAAATAGTCGCCGGCGAATTCCCGCTCCTGCCCCCTGTCATCTCGAGCGCGCACCGCTATCACGCGCCGGCCGTCGCAATGCAGCCCGCGGACGTCCATGCCAGTGTGAATCTGGCCCCCCATCTCGCTCACCTTTTGCGCGACCGTTTCCCACATCTGTCCGGGACCAAATTTAGGATAGAGAAACTGCTCGATGAGCGATGTCTCGGTGCCCTTCTGCGCCACGTCGCCAGGCCGGTGCCCATTAAGGCGCTTTTTCAGGAAATGAGTGATGGTCTTCGTGACGGAGAGGCCTTTCACGCGCTGCGCGCCCCATTCCGCGCTGATCTCCTCGCAGGGTACGCCCCAGACCTTTTCCGTATACGATTTGAAGAAGGTCTCGTACAGCTCGCGGCCGAAGCGGTTGATGAAGAACTGCTCCAGGTTCTGCTCGTTCTTGACCGGGAACAGGGCGCTGCGGGCATAGCTGGCGCCGATGCGCAGGGTGCGCGCCGGCCCCAGGTTGCGCAGCGTGTCCTTGCTCAGAGAGATGGGATAGTCGAAGAACCTGCGCAGAAAGTAAATGCGCGACTTGCGCTTGCGCACCAGCATGACTTGGTCGCACGTCGCCGCATCGGGGCTGTCTTGCGGCGTGACGACTTCTCGCGTCTGATTCTGATAGGTAATCCGGAGCCCGTTGCCATTGCCACTGACGGGAAGACGCTGCATGGGCATGTGTTGCAGCCACCACTGCATGACGCGATCGCTCTTGGAGAAGAAGCGGTGCCCGCCAATGTCGATGCGGTTGCCTTTGTAGTTGACGGTGCGCGAGATGCCGCCCATGTAGGAACTCTTTTCGAGTACGATGGGCTGCACCTCGCTGCGGGTCAGCAGTTCGTAGGCAGCGGTGAGCCCCGCCGGCCCGGCGCCGATGATGATGGCCTTCTTGCGCGCGCTCAATTCTTAGGTCCTGGTTGCGCCAACGCTAGCGCCTGCGCGATGGTCTGTTCCGCGGTGTGCTCGTTATAGGCGTTCAGACGCATGATGCCGTCGTTCTGGTCCACCAGCCACACCTGGCGGTTGGCGAAATAGCGAAGCAGCTCTTCGTTTTTCTCCGGACCCATGTCGCGGGCCCACACAATTTTGGCGTGGTCGATATCGGGCTTGTTGTAGATCCAATCCTCGGAGCCGGTATGCGAACGCCGGTTGTGCACGATGACCAGATGCTGGCCGGGGATCCGGTTCAACTGCGCCTCCAGGCGGGCGCGGTCCACCGCTTCCGCCAGGAGCTTCCCTTTATTGATTTGCAGGATGCACGGATTCAGGACCTTTTCCCCGAGAGGGAACAACATCCATACCGCCATGGCCAGGATAACGGCGCGGGAAGTCATGAGTCCGATAGGTATGCCACGCGGCTTCCAAGCCCGGAGCAGGCGCAATCCGTAGATGGCGATCGCCAGCATCACGCCGAGAGCTTGGGCGGCATAGTGGCTGTGCGGCGGCCAGGACTCGAGCAACAATCCCGCGAGCAGCACCAAAGGTGTGATGGCGAGCAACCGCTGTTTGCGACTCTTCATCATCATCCAGAGAGCGAAGAACATCAGCAGGAACAGCGGCCAGACGAAGGAGACATAGTAGATTTGGATCTTTTGTCCTGTCATCTCCTCCAGCCCCCAGAGCTGGCGCGACTTGAGATATTCAGGCAGCTCGTGGAGGCAGTAGAAGGTCCGCATCACCCTGTGGTGGTACTCGGGAATGGGGTTCGCGGTCTGCCAGAGGAAGGGACGGGAGATGTGGTAGGTGGCCGCGTTGAGGGTGTAGGGCATCAGCAAGGGATTTCCCGTGGCGCGCCAGTTGTAATAAAGCCCAAAAGCGCCGGCCAGCAACAGCACTGCCATGGCCGGCGCCGCAACCCGGCGCAGGAATTCAGTGGTCCACATGCGTTTGCGAACGGACCAAACTAAAAGGTAGATCATCGCCGGCAGGCTGAAGACAAGCCCCTCGTAAGGCCGCGTATTCGCCAAAATCGCCAATCCGAGCGCCAGCAGCAGGGTATAGCGCGTGGTGGGCCTGCGCATCAGGCGCACCAGCGCCCCTAGCAGAAGTGCTCCTGCGGTTGCGGCCACCGCGCCGCCCCAATAGGAGTTGATCCAGTAGCTGAAGGTCGCATAGCGCATCACGCAGTACAAACCGCCCAGCAGGGCCCAGGAACGAGGCACCCAGCCCTGGAGCATCCACACCACCGCCCCGCACATGACGCCGACACTCAACCACACTCCCCACCAGGGACTTCCAGTGAGCGCTTCCGCCAGTGCCATAACGCTCGCCTGTCCCGGCGGATACATGGACTGGTACGTTGGCCACATGTTGATGTGGAAACTCTCAAAGTGGACCCACATGGGATGCGTCGGGTTGGTGAGGCGTCCGGAAGCGAAGGTGTTCGCCTGCAGCAGATAGCTGAACTCATCGTGCACGATCGGAATAGGGATGGGGATCAGCGGCAGCAACGCCGCCCGAATGCTTAGGGCAAGTACCCCGACCATCAGAATCGACAGAACGCGGCGGCGCGCGACTTCCCGGAATGCCAGTTCGGCTCGAGCCAGAATTCTCGGACGCCGCCACAGCAGCACCAGCGCCACTCCGATGACAACGCTCCAGAACAGGAATTCCAGCAGCATCGGATTCAGGGTTACGCCGGGAACAGGAAAGTCATCGCTGCCGTCCAGCCACATCCGCAGCCCGTGCAACAATTCGTCGTGACGCATCGCGAGACTAAAACCCCTTCCGCACCGCCGATACGCCGAGTCTACGGTGGGGTACGCACGGCGTAAATAGGCTCATGCACCTTCGTTACCCGTACTGTACCAATCGAGATATCCAGAAACGTCGTGGTTCGGAATAACCTGATCAAGTTGCCGACGTTCCCCGCGTTTGCTCGGATGATTCGTCATCACAGATTCAGGGAAGGAATGCGGCCGCGGGCCGTCAAGACTGCATGTCGGAAGATTCCACTCGAAACCAACAGTACTGGAACGAGGATGGTCCGGAACTGTCCGTCGTTTTGCCCTGCCTGAACGAGGCGGAGACGCTCGCTATCTGCATCGGTCAAATTCAAACCGTGTTCCGTAATCACAACATTGACGGCGAGATCGTGGTTGCCGACAACGGGAGTACGGATGGTTCGGTGGAGATTGCCGAGCGCCTGGGTGTTCGTGTGGTGCGCGTCGCACGCCGAGGATATGGCAGCGCCTTAATGGGCGGCATTAAGGCTGCAAACGGCAGGTATGTCGTCATGGGCGACGCCGATTGCAGCTATGAGTTCGGAGATGTACCGCGGCTGTTGGAAAAACTGCGTCAGGGCAGTGATCTCGTGATGGGCAATCGCTTCTTGGGCGGCATCAAGCCCGGGGCCATGCCACCCTTGCATAAGTATCTTGGAAATCCCGTTCTGACCTGGATCGGGCGGTTGTTTTTCAAAGCTCCCTGCGGGGACTTCCACTGCGGGTTGCGGGGCTTCAGTAAGGTGGCATACGAACTCATGGACCTTCGCACCACGGGGATGGAATTCGCCAGCGAGATGGTCGTCAAAGCCACCCTGTTCAAAATGCGAATCGAGGAAGTCCCGACCACACTTTCTCCAGATCGTCGTAATCGTCCTCCCCACCTGCGCAGTTGGCGCGACGGGTGGCGGCACCTGCGGTTCTTGCTCCTCTATAGTCCGCGCTGGCTCTTCCTCTATCCGGGAATGGTTCTGATCCTCCTGGGCACGATCACCGGGCTGTTGCTCCTGCCCGGGCCCAGGGTAGTCGGTGGCATCCACTTCGATGTCCACACCCTGCTCTATGCCGCCATGGCCATCCTGATGGGTTTCCAGGCTGTCGTGTTTGCCACCTTGACCAAGGTGTTCGGGATTTCCGAGGGGCTGCTGCCGGAAGACCCACGTCTGACCAGGCTGTTTCGTTACGTCAAGCTGGAAACGGGTTTGGTGACGGGTGCCGCTCTGATGGCCTTCGGGCTTGCGACGAGTTTCTTGGCCGTCGGCTCATGGGCCAGTTGGCGCTTCGGTCCGCTGGACCCGGTGCGCACACTGCGGCTTGTGATTCCGGCGGCGCTTGCGCTGACCTTGGGCTTCGAGGTCGTGTTGTCCAGCTTCTTTCTGAGCGTCCTGGGAATGAAACACAAGGGGGCGACCGCCTTCGAGCTGCGGCCGGAGGCGCTTGCTCCTAGGCTTATCCCAGAGCCTCTTGGCCCCACTGAAGACGCGCCCATGGATAGCCTTAGCGAAGGATGACGAGCGCGCATGCTTGAAACGTGGACTTGGTTCATCGTGCCGGAACTCTATCGCATCGAGTGGATCTATCTCAGTGCGCTAATTTCGTTGAGCTGTCTGCTGCCGCGACGCTCGTCAATCCTGAGTTCCATAAACGGGGTACTCCACCGGCTTGCCAAAAGACGCCGCATAGCGATTCTGGCGACGGTGCTAGCGGTTCTTCTGGGACGGTTGGCGCTGATGGGCATTCTTGGCATCCCCAGGCCCGGGATCCCCGACGAATTCGGCTATTTGTTGACCGCCGATACGTTCGCCCATGGCCGCATGTCCAATCCCACGCCCGCGAATGGGAAGCCCTTGGAAACCTTCCACGTCATTCAGACTCCCACGTATCAATCGCAGTATCCAATCGGGTATCCGGCGTTGCTCGCCTTATCCCAGGTCGCCTTGAAGAATCCTTGGTGGGCCGTGTATCTGACCACGGCCTTGATGTGCGGGGCGATCACCTGGATGCTGCAAGCCTGGCTGCCCCCTTATTGGGCCCTGATTGGTGGATTGTTCGCCGGCTTACGCTTTGGACTGTTTACCTACTGGATGAACAGTTTCTGGGGAGGATCCCTGGCGGCCCTAGGCGGCGCTCTTGTATTTGGAGCGCTTCTCCGAGTGACCAGGCGCTTCGGACGCACTCGCCTCTTCCCGGCCGTTCCGACAACGGGCGCCAGCATACTCCTGGCTCTCGGTTTGGTTATGCTGGCTACCAGCCGGCCATTCGAAGGATTTGTCATTTGCTTGCCCGTAGCCGCCGTCTTTCTGCAATGGCTGTGGTCACAGCGCGGGGACTCGTTGCGATTCGCACTATGGCATGCTGTTGTGCCCGGCGTGATAGTGTTAGGAGCTGCAGCGGCAGTCACCTCGTATTACCAGTACAAAGTGACCGGCCATGCCCTGGAGTCTCCTTACAGTGTGGCCATCAGGCAATGCCATCCCAACCCGCCGCTCGTTTTCCAGAAATCAAGGCCGGCGCCGCACTACGATCACCTGGAATTGCGATTCGTGTACCTCCATTACGAAGCACAGATGCACGATCCGTATGCGTTCCTTCATGCTCTGAAGGAACGCATCACCTGGTATTGGCAGTTCTACGTCGCGCCGCTGATGACACTGCCGCTGGTCGCCAGCCTGCTCACCGTGCGCGATCGCAGGCTCAAACTGGTGTGGGTCAGCATTATTTTCCTGGCCGGGGCTGTGCTTGTGGAGAACTGGACTCAGGTGCACTATGTGGCCCCGGGCTTCTGCTTGTTCGTGCTGCTGCTGCTAGAAGGGGTGAGGCGCATAAAAGCGCTTCATCTGGGACGGTATGCCGCGGGCGCGCGTATCGTAAGAGCTTTGCCCATCGTTTGCATAGTGCTCCTGGGACTGCGGATCTTCGCTTTCAGCGAGTCGGTGGAGACGCCGGGGGTTCGTTGGCCATCGAATTGGGCGTACAGCTCACAGCGGCTTCACAACCGCGAACAGATCGAGGATAAGCTCAATGCTATACCGGGAAAGCACCTAATTCTGGTCAGGTATCGCTACCCCTTCCACAGTTACCACTTCGAGTTGGTCTTCAACGGTGCAGACTTCGCGGAAACCAAGATCATATGGGCAAGGAGCATGGACGCAAAGCAGAACTGCACATTTGTAAAGACCTATTCAGGACGGAAGCTGTGGATACTGGATCAATGGGGCCCGATTGATAAGTTGTCCACATCGACTGAGGCCCAGATATGCGACACGCTGAACCCGATCTACGAAGGAAACAAGCCGCCCGAGTACTACTTCAAGCGGGCGTCCAGACCCGCAAGTCGCGGCGCTGATCAAACTTCAGAACATGCAAGCGTACATCTCAAGCGTTTTGATGAATAGTGCTGTCGGCGAAATTCGATCGGTTACCTAGCCCCATGATCTCCTCTCAGCACTCCAGTTGTTCGCGGGTGAGCTTCATGCCTTCGAGGTTGCCGAGCACGGTGACGGCGATCTGGTCGGCGTGGAAGAAGTCGTTGGCCAGCCCGACCAGCTCATCAGTGGTGACGGCTTCGATGCGCTGGATGATCTCGTCCAGCCCGAAGAAACGGTCAAAATACATGTCCTGCCGGGCCAGGTTGGACATACGCGCGGTAGTGGACTCCAGGCTCAGCATGAGCGAGCCCTTGAGCTGCTCCTTGGTCCGGCGCAGTTCCTCATCGCTGATGCGATTCTGCTTGAGGTCGCGGAACTCGTTCACAATCAACTCCACCACCTTGGGCGCTGATTCCAGCGACGTCCCGGCATAGACCGACAGGCAGCCGGTGTCGCGATAGGGATTCAGCTCGCTATAGATGGCGTAAGCCAGACCTCGCCGCTCGCGCACGTTTTGAAACAGCCGCGAGCTCATGCCGCCGCCCAGCAGCGTGTTCAGGATGTAGGAGGCGTAGCGCTTCTCATGCGAGATGGGATAGGCGGGCACGCCCACACAGATCTGCACCTGCTCCAGCGATTTCTTGTTGCGCAGGATGATGCGCGCCGTTACCTCCGGCACGGAATCGTGCAGTCCGTTGGAGGCCGGTTTCAAGTGCTGGAAGCGTTCCCCCGCCAGCTTGACGAAGTGCTCGTGGTGGATGTGGCCGGCAGCCGCAATAATCAGGTTGGCTGGCGTAAAACGCTTGCCGTAATAGTCGAGCACCAGCGGCTGCTCGAAGTGGCGCACGGTCTCTTTGGTCCCCAGGATGGGCTTGCCCAGCGGGTGGTCCTTCCAGAAGTTCTGGGTGAAGATTTCGTGGACGAGATAATCAGGGCTGTCCTCGTCCATCTTGATCTCTTCCAGGATGACGCCGCGCTCGCGGGCAATGTCCTTGCTGTCGAACACCGGGTGCAGCACCAGGTCGCTGAGCACGTCGAGCGCGATGGGCAGGTGCTCGTCAAGCACCTTGACGTTGAAGCAGATGCACTCCTTGGCGGTGAAGGCGTCGAGGTTGCCGCCGATGGAATCGATCTGCCGGGCAATGTCCTCCGCGGTGCGCGTCTGGGTGCCTTTGAACACCATGTGCTCGAGAAAATGCGAGATGCCATTGTGCTCGGCCTGCTCGTGGCGCGATCCTGTCTTCACCCAGATCCCGATAGAGACCGAGCGAATGTGCCGCATCTCTT